>Ga0164297_10000828_pt1 | contig 35853 bp, 34 predicted proteins | sample GEODES058metaG_FD_113539 | JGI IMG/M metagenome (GOLD analysis project Ga0164297, IMG submission 113539) | Dystrophic lake water microbial communities from Trout Bog Lake, Wisconsin, USA - GEODES058 metaG | ecosystem: Environmental > Aquatic > Freshwater > Lake | place: USA: Trout Bog Lake... | reverse complement strand
AGCCCAATATCCATACCGGCACGTGCAGCCCGGCGCCGGGTACCGCCTGTAGCACCTGGCCGGGCTGCGTTGGGCGGAAGTAGTCGAGCAGTTCCATCACATCGCGCGGGAAGTGGTCGTCCTGCGTCAGAGTGCGCCGCATCGCCCGGGCGGCGATCTGGTCACTGCCGGGGGCGCGACCCAGGCCGAGGTCGATCCGGCCGGGGTGCAGGGCTGCGAGGGTGCCAAACTGCTCGGCAATCAGCAGCGGCGCGTGGTTCGGCAACATGACGCCGCCTGCGCCGATCCGGATGGTGTGCGTACCAGCAGAAATATGAGCGAGCGCGACCGCTGTCGCGGCGCTGGCGATCCCGGGCATGTTGTGGTGCTCGGCCATCCAGTAGCGCGCATAGCCAAGAGTTTCCGCGTGGCGTGCAAGGTCAAGCGAATTACGCAGCGCCTGGCCAGCGTCACTGCCTTCAGGAATCGGGGCGAGGTCGAGAATTGAGAGCGGGATCATCATGCGGACATGATAGGCCGCAAGCCAATTTAAAGGCTAATTCGGGCGAACCACTCCGGCCGATACCAAAGGCCGTTATCAACAAGGTTCAGCAGCGTCCTTAAGTGGGCCTGAACCCTGCCCTTCATTGAGGCGTGACGTGATGAAGGGCAGGGGGGGGCGTTGGTCAGACCGCTTCCTTCAGCTCTTTGGCGGGCTGGAAGGCGATCTTCTTGCTTGCCTTGATGGCGATCGCTTCCCCTGTGGCGGGATTGCGACCCATGCGGGCCGGACGGGCGCGCACCTGCAGGGTGCCGAGGCCGGTCAGGCGGATCTTGTCGCCCTTCTTGAGGTGGGCGGTGGCCAGCGCGACGAGGTCACCCAGCAGGGCCTCGGCATGCTTCTTGGCCAGTTCATGGCTCTCGGCGAGGCCCGCTGCAAGGTGCTTCAACGTGACAGTCAGCTGTTTCGTGGGGGCTGCCTTTTTGGCAGCCGCTGCCGGCTTCGCCGGAGCGGCGGCTTTCTTGGCCGCGGGGGCGGCTTTCTTTGCAGGCGCCATGGGACTCTCCTTAGGCGGTTTCCAGAAAGGCCACCCTGTATACGCTGTGCGGATTCTCGCAACTGTTCCCTCGGAAGGGGCATTTGTATTGGACCGCCCGCTCTGGCCACCTGCTCGCCGCAGGTCCAACATATTGGCGAGCCAGCACCGGACCGGGGCCATTCGCATGTCTGACGCCGTCATCGCCTATCTTGCCACCCATCGTGACGCTATTCTCGACCGCCTCAAGGTGCTGCTGCGCATCCCGAGTGTCTCCACCGACCCCGCCTTCGGCCCCCATATGGACGCCGCGCGTGATGTCCTGCTGGCCCGCCTGCGCGACGCTGGCCTCGCCGACGCGCGGCTTCTCGAAAGTGACGGCCAGCCGGCCATCTTCGCCTCCTGGATGGGCGCCCCTGGCAAGCCTACCCTTATCGTCTACGGGCACTACGACGTGCAGCCCGCCGACCCGCTTGAGCTCTGGCGCACGCCCCCCTTTGAGCCCATCGAAATCGATGGCCGCCTCTATGCCCGCGGCGCCTCGGATGTGAAGGGCTCCACCACCATAGCCATCGAGACCGTTGCTGCCTTCTTGGCGGTCACTGGCGGATGCCCCGTCAACATCAAGCTCTTTCTTGAAGGTGAGGAGGAATGCGGCAGCCCCAGCCTGCGCGGCATCGTCGCCCGTTATTCTGACCTTCTCGCCGCCGATGCCCTGCTCTCCGCCGACGGTGGCCGAGCCAGCACGACCGTCCCCACCGTCGGCGTTGGCGGACGGGGCATCACCGGCCTGGAGATGACCCTGCGCACCGCCGCCAAGGACGGCCACTCCGGCCGTTATGGCGGAGCCGCCCGCAATGCCTTGCGGGAGATCGCCGCCCTCCTGGCTTCCCTGCATGACGACCAGGGCCGCATCCGTGTCGCCGGGTTTGGCGATGATGCCAAGCCGATCAGCAACGCCATGCGCGCTGCGGCCGCTGCCCTGCCTTTCGACGAGGCCCAGTGGTACGCCGATTTTGGTGGTCTCCCATGGGGCGATCCCGCCGACACGGTCCGTGAGCGCACGACATTACGACCTACCATCGAAATCAATGGACTTTGGGGCGGCTACACCGGTGCTGGCACCAAGACCGTCCTGCCCGCAGAAGCCCATGCCAAGCTCACCCTCCGCCTCGCTCCGGGCATGGATCCGGCCCACGCCCAGGCCCGCTTGCGCGCCCATCTTCACTCCCATCTCCCCGATGGCGTTCAGCTCGAACTCACCCCGGAAAGCGGTGGCACCCCTGCCGCCACACTCGACGAGGAGCACCCGATGCTCAGCGCTGCCATCGGTGTGCTCGAGCGCGTCCACGGCCAGCCCGCCTACGCCGCCCGCGCTGGTGGCACCCTGCCGATCACCGCGATATTCAAGGAAATGCTGGGTATGGAGTCGATGATGTTCGGCCTCGCCATGCCCGACGAGGACGTCCACACCCCCAACGAGTTTTTCCGCCTCTCCTCTTTCGACGAAGGCCTGCGCACCTGGCCGTTGCTGCTCACCGAACTCGGCAAACTCACCCCTGCCGACTTTCATCGCTCCTGAAATCCCCAGACTGGAACAAGAGGGACACACAATGACCGAACCTTGCGACCTCACCGCCGTCGAAGCCCGCCGCCTCATCGGCACCAAGCAGCTTTCTCCCGTCGAGCTCCTCGCCAGCTGCCGCAAGCCCATCGACACCGTGAACCACGCAGTCAAGGCCATCACTGACACCATCTGGCCCCGCGCCGAAAAAGAGGCCAAGGCCGCCGAACGCGCCGTCATGTCCGGCGCCGACCTCCCCGCGCTGCACGGCCTCCCCCTCGGCGTGAAGGACCTCGACGACGCCGCCGGCCTCATCAACAGCTACGGCTCCCCCATCTTCGCCAAGAACCGCGTCAAGCATGACGACCCCATGGTCGCCCGCTGCCGCGCCGCCGGCGCCATCGTTGTCGGCAAGACCAACGTCCCCGAATTCGGCGCCGGCGCCAACTCTAACAACCCCGTCTACGGCCCCTCCGGCAACCCCTTCGACCCCACCCGCATCCCTGGCGGCTCCTCCGGTGGCTCCGCCGTCGCGCTCGCCACCTCCATGCTGCCGATCTGCACCGGCTCCGACGGCGGCGGCTCGCTGCGCATCCCCGCCGCCTTCTGCGGCGTCGTCGGCTTCCGCCCATCCCCTGGCCTGGTCCCCACCGACCGCCGCGGCCAGGGCTGGAACATGATCCCCACCCTCGGCCCGATGGGCCGCACCGTCGCCGACACCTGCCTCCTGCTCTCCGCCCAGGCCGCCTTCGACCCCTCCGACCCGCTCTCCCGCCCCATCGACGGCAACACCTTCCGCAACCCCGAAGCGATCGACCCCTCCCGCCTCCGCGTCGCCTTTACCGAGGACTGGGGCACCTGCCCGATCGATCCCGGCATCGCCAAAACCTTCCGCGCCCGCATCCGCAAACTCAAACCCATGCTCGCCGCCTGCGACCCTGTCACCCCCGACATGGGCCATGCGCACGACGCCTTCGGCATCCTCCGCGCCACCGGCATGCTGCAATCCCAGCGCGCCAATTATACCAAACATCGCGCCAAACTCGGCCCCAACATGATCGCCAACTATGAGGAAGGCCTGCGCTATTCCGCCGCCGACGTCTCCTGGGCCCAGGCCGAACAAACCCGGATCTACCGCGCCGTCCAGTCCGTCTTCACCGGCTACGACCTCATCCTCTCCCCCACCGTCGCCGTCTCCCCCTTCCCCTGGAGCCAGCTCTACCAGAACGAAGTCGGCGGCAAACGCATGCATACCTACTTCCACTGGTTCTCGCTCACCTACATGATCTCCCTCACCGGCAACCCTAGCCTCTCGCTGCCGATGGGCCTCGAACCAACGGGTACCCCGTTCGGCATGATGATCACCGGTCCCGCCGCCCGTGACCGCTTCACACTCCGCGCCGCGATGGGCATCGAACAGGCGGTCGCGGGCGATCCGGATCTTCGTCGTCCGGTGCCGGATATAGTGCAGCTTGCGAAGGCTCCGCGCATCACGTCAGAGTACCACGTGTGCACGCCGCCGCTCGACAGTCGGTCATGGGCTGGTGCGTCGTCGGCACCCTGAGAGAGGGGGAAAGCGAGCAGACTGATGCGAGATCCCGTCGATGATTCATCATAAGGTCGGGCGGCTCAGCCGCTGTGGTGACCTGGCGCCTCGCTAAGACCAAGATGCACATCCTCTGGAGGGAGCAGGGAGACTGTGTAAGGTCGACCGACCACCCAACGAACGGCCGCGACTTGGAGGTACGGTTGCTTCCGACTCGAGTGTATTTCCAAATCGCCGCAGGCTGACGGCAGACTATCCCATCAGCGATACAAACTCCGTGATGAAGGTTGCCAACTACGATGCGGTAGGCGGTGGCTCCGTACACTGGACGGCGAATTTCCCCCGTATCCCTCTATCGGATTTCCGCGTGCGAAGCCTCGACGGCTTCGCCGACGACTGGCCGATCGACTACGCGACGCTGGAACCGATTTTTTCTGTCAATGATCGTATGATGGGCGTTGCCAGCCTTGCTGGAGACCCCGTTTATCCGGCGCACGGGCCAACAATGCCGCCATTGCTGCTCGGGCGCAGGGGGATGCTTTATGCGCAGGCGATGAACTCATTGGGATGGCACTGATGGCCGTCGGATTCAGCGATCGCAACGACAGAGTATGATGGGCGCGCGAAATGCATCAATCTCAGGCACTGTACGCCAGACTGCGCGCAGGGATCAAAAGCTTCGACCGACATCACTTATACCAACCCGCTCACTCGCTGACCGTTGCCCACTGTCTGGTTCCGATCGATCCTATCCGGTCGGTGTCAGCGACGAACCAGTTCCAGGCACCGGGACAGGCTTGGAGAATGGCATCGTAGTTGTTCCAAACCCTGGCCGAGAGTTTGTTGCCCCGGAGATAGTCCCAGACATTTTCCATGGGGTTCAATTCCGGGACATAGGACGGCAGATGCTGCAGCACGATGTTCGCTGGAGCAGTGAGCGCGCCTCCGGTCTGATGCCAACCGGCGCCATCGCAGATCACCACGGCGTTGGCGCCCGGAGCGATCTGTTCGCTGATCTCGGCCAGGTGCAGGTTCATGCATTCGGTGTCGGCCGCAGGGGTTATCACGGCGGCGCCGACGGCGCGCGCCGGGCAGATCGCACCGAACAGGTAGTCGGTATCGTGGCAATTATCGCGCACCATCGCTGGACGTGAGCCCACCGGAGCCCACATGTAGCTTAGCGATCCCTTGTGGCCGACCCTGGCTTCGTCCTGGAACCAGATCTCCGCCGTCACGCCGTCCCAACTGGCATGCCGTGCCTGTCTCAGGTGCGCACTGAAGTTTTTTTAAACGCCTCCTGGGCTGCGGCATCCGTCTTCGGGTGATAGGGCCGCGGTTGCAGCGGGGTCAGCTTCAGCTTGCGCAGCCATTTGCCAACCGTGTCCTCGTCCACGGTCACAGAAAACTGCCGGGTCACCTCGTCGCGCAGGTCGACGCAGCGCCAGCGCACGACGTGCCGGACCTGCGCGTCCGGAGGAGCGAGGACGATCTCACGGAGTTGCTCCATCTGATCGGAATTCAGCCTGGGCGTCGGTCCGGGGCTTGTGCGTGACACAAGCGCCGCAACCCCGCCTTCGTTGTAACGGTGCACCCAGTCGCACAGAGTCTGACTGTCGATCCCATTGCGCGCCGCCGCCTAGGCACGCGAGTGACCTTCCAGCACCATCGCCAGTACCAACAAGCGGCGCACCTGCGCCCGATCGCGGCACTTGCCAGCAACGGACCGCAGCGACGCCGCAGCGTGCTCGGTCCGGGTGATCGTTACCGCTGCGCTCATGTCTGACCCTCCTGCGAACCGACGCAGACCAAAGCGACTCAGATCACGCGCCCCTGGGAAGTTACCTGCGAGTCAGGACACAAGCGAACTACTGTAAGCATGTTGAGCGATGATACGACGGGCGAAGGCATTCGACGAAGGGGACCCGACGGCCCTTGCGGTCCACCACGTCGCCGGGATGTCAGGGCAGGGGGGTAAACTGCAGGTCCTTGAACGGGACAACCTTGTCGGTGCGCACCATCTTGAACTCGGTGTCTGGCCCGAGCCACTTGTTCCACAATGTGTTGATCTCATCGGCCTGGTCCATGGCCAACAATGTTTCATTGATCTTCGCGAGCAGGGCTGGCTCGTCCTTCTTCATGCCAACGCCAATCGGCTGATAAACCATTGGCTCAGCGATCATTTTGAGCGGCACGCCACCCGACTTTGACTCGTTGACCAATTTGGTGATGGTCATAGTGTTGGCAACCATGCCAGCGGCCTTGCTCTGCTGCACGGCCATGAAGACGGAGCCGGTGTCCTGAAATGTCAGGGGCTCGGAGCCATTCAGCTTGACAGCGAGTTCAGAGGTCGAGCCTTTCGCAGCGGCGATGCGTTTGCCTTTGAAGTCGGCTTTACTCGTGCCTGGATCTGACGCTTTCACTGCGAGCATCTCCTTGGCGAGGTAGTAGGGGTCGCTGAACTGGATCTGCTCGGCGCGGCTCAGCGTGTAGGCGAGGTTGGCGATGGTCACGTCGACGCGGCCGAGCTTTACCTCGGGCACGCGGCCTTCGACGGAGAGCGGAGTGATCTTGGCGGCGACGCCCCAGCGCTTGGCGATGGCCATGCAAAGGTCGACGTCGAAGCCAACCATTTCGCGGGTCTTGGGATCGGGGGCGGCGAAGGGCGGCACGTCGGCGAAGGTGCCGCATTTCAGCTCCTTGCGCGCCATGATGTCGGCAAGCTGGTCGGCCTGGGCGGGCAGCGCCAGGGCGGCGAAGGCCAGCGCTGCGGCGGCGATGGCGAGAGGTGTTTTCATCTGCATCTTGGATCTCCTCGGGTGATTGGAACGGGGGGTCAGCGTGACCGCAGGTCGGACAGGAAGCGCTGGGCGCGGGGGTGCTGGGGGGCGCCGAAGAAGGCGTCGGGGGTGCCGGTTTCGAGTATCCGTCCGGCATCCATGAACCACACGCGATCGGCGACGTCGCGGGCGAAGCTCATTTCGTGGGTGACACACATCATGGTCATGCCGTCCTGCGCGAGGCCGCGGATAACGGCGAGGACCTCGCCGACCATTTCGGGATCGAGCGCGCTGGTGGGCTCGTCGAACAGCATCGCCGGCGGCTCCATGGCGAGCGCGCGGGCGATGGCGACGCGCTGCTGCTGGCCGCCCGAGAGCTGGGCCGGGAAGGCGTGGGCGCGGTTGGCGAGGCCGACGCGGTCGAGCAGGGCCATGGCCCGGTCGCGGGCGGCGGCGCGGCCGAGGCCGTTCACGCGATGGGGCGAGAGGATGATGTTGTCGAGTGCGGACAGGTGCGGGAAGAGGTTGAAGGACTGGAAGACGAAGCCGATGCGGCTGCGCAGCTTGTTCAGCTCGGCACTCGACATTTTCGCATGCACGTTGCGGCCCTCGAAGAGGATGGCGCCGGAGCGGATTTCCTCCAGCCGGTTCACCGTGCGGATAAGCGTCGACTTGCCGGAGCCCGAGGGGCCGCAGACGACGACGACCTCGCCGCGGGCGACCTCGGCGTTGATGTCGGCGAGGGCGGGGTAGTCGCCGTAGAGTTTGTTAACGTTCTCGAAACGGATCATCCGGCCGCCTCCATGACTGCGAGCGGTGCGGGGCCAGCGCGGCGGGTGGCGATGCGGCGCTCGAGCCAGGTGGTGGCGGCGCTGAGGCTGTAGCAGACGACGTAGTAGGTGAGCGCCAGGATGAGGAAGACCTCGAACGGCTTGGTGAGCAGGCGGTTGTTGATCTGGTTGGCGGCGAAGGTGAGCTCGGGGACGTTGATGACGTAGCCGAGCGTGGTTTCCTTGATGGTGGAGATGAACTGGCTGAGGATCGCCGGCAGCATGTTGTAGAGCGCCTGCGGCAGGATGATGTAGCGCATGGCGCGCGGGTAGGAGTGGCCGAGGGCGCGGGCGGCATCCATCTGGCCGGCGGGCAGGGCCTGGATGCCGGCGCGGACGACCTCGCTGAGGAAGGCGCCCTCGTAGATCACCAGGGTACACACCATCGTCGCGAAGCCGGGGACGTTGGCGCCAAGCAGGAGGGGGAACAGGAAGTAGACCCAGAAGATGATCATCAGCAAAGGAACCCCGCGGACGACGTAGACCAGCGCGGTGGCGGGTGCGCGCAGCAGGGGCCAGCGGGAGATGCGGGCCAGCGCGATCAGCACGCTGAGCGGGAAGGCGAGCGCGATGCCGAGGACGGAGAGCATCAAGGTGGCGGCGATGCCGCCGAGCGGGCCGTTGGGGTATTGCCCGACGAGCAGGAGCAGCCAGTTCTCGGAAACGATGGAGATGGCGCCTTGCAACATCGCTCAGCGCGCCCCGGCGAGCGCGGTGCCGCGGCTCAGCGCCGCACCCGCGGCCATCAGTAGGAGCGAGCAGACGAGGTAGAGCACGGTGGCGATGAGGTAGGTCTCGAAGGTGCGGAAGCTCTCGCTCTCGACCTCCTTCACGGCGTGGGTCAGCTCGGCGACGCCGATGGCCATGGCGAGGCTGCTGTTCTTGAACAGCGAGACGGTGTGGTTGACCAAGGCCGGCATGGCGTTACGGAAGGCCTGCGGCATCAGGACGAAGCGCATGGTGCCGAGATAGGAATGGCCGAGGGCGCGGGCGGCTTCCTCCTGGCCGGGGGCGACGGAGCGCAGGCCGGAGCGGAGGTCCTCGCTGAAATAGGCGGCCTGGCAGAGGCCGAGGCCGATGATGGCGAACAGCACCTCGCCGTTATGCTCGCCGAACCATTCCTGCATCGCCGCGGGGAACAGGCTGGAGATGCCGAAATACCAAAGCATAAGCTGCACCAGGGTCGGCACGTTGCGGTGATAGGAGATGTAGGCGGCAACCGCGGCTTCAGCGATCCGCGCGGGCAGCAGGCGCAGCGCGAGGAGGAGGATGCCGAGCGACATCGCCAGCAGCCAGGAGCCGATGGCGACAACGAAGGTCATGACGATGCCATGCAGCAGCATGGCGCTGAACCCGGGGTTCAGCAGGATGGCGAGGAGGTCGAACCCCTTCATGCGTCGCCGGGACGGGCGGTGGACAGGCCGCCCGGCACTTGCAGCGTGGGGGTGATTTCCATATGGCCTATGTTCACCGCGATGGGGGCGGCGATGGCGAAGGCGATGGCGTCGGCGACATCCTTCGCCTCGGGCAGTTCGAAGCCGCGGATGAAGCGCTCGTGAATCTCCGGGCTGTCGCCATGGACGTGAGCAAAAATGTCGGTGGCGATCCGGCCTGGGCAGATCTCGGTGACGCGCACGCGCTTGCCGAAGGCGTCGATGCGGAGCTGGCGGGAGAGCATCGAGATCGCCGCCTTGGTGGCGTGATAGGTGGTGTTGCCACCGAAGTTATAAGCGGCCGCGATGGAACTGATGTTGATGACGTGCCCGCGATCGCGCGCGACCATGCCGGGAACGACGAGGCGGCAGAGGTGCAGCACGGCGCGCAGGTTGACGTCGACGAGCAGGTCGATGTCGTCGGGCTCGGCCTTGAGGATGCCGCGCGGGCGGTCGACGCCGGCGTTGTTGACGAGGATGTCGAAGGGGATGGCCGCGCAGAGGGCGGTGATCCCAGCGAGCTCGGTGACGTCGAGCACATGGGCGATGCAGCCGGTGCGGGCGGCCAGCGCCGCGAGGGCGTCGCCGCTGCGGGCGATGGCGTGGACCTCGATGCCCTCGGCGCGGAAGCGCTCGACCACGGCGGCGCCGATCCCCGAGGAGGCGCCGGTGACGAGAGCGGTGCGATAATCGGAAAATGGCATCGAATTCCCCGCAGCATTGTTGCTGACGCTATCGGTGGCGATTTCGCCGCGCCAAGACGGATTGGCTGTGGTGGGATAAGAGGCGCTTATGTTTGTCTGGAGACGGGGACGATCCGCCCGCCACCCTGCTCGATCTCGGCACGGATGCGCCGCGCCAGGTTCACCGCCCCGCCGGTGTCGCCATGCAGCAGGATCGAGCGTGGCCGCATCGGCAATGGCTTGCCGGAGTAGGTGATAACAATGCCGTCGTCCAGCATGCGGCGGACGCGTTCAAGCACGCGGGCGGGGTCGTGGATGACGGAGTCCGGCAGTTTGCGCGGCACCAGCATGCCGTCGTCGTCGTAGGCGCGGTCGGCGAGGAAGGTGCCGACGGCGCGCAATCCGGCGGCGGCGGCGGCGCCCTCGATCGCGGGGCTGGTCGAGGTGATGATGGTGAGCGCGGGGTCGAAGGCGGCCACCGCGCGCACCAGGAGGGTGGCGAGGCCAGCGTCGCCGGCGGCGAGGTTGCCGAGGGCGCCATGGAAACTCATGTGCGTCACCCGCTGGCCGGCCGCCCGGGCAATGCCGGCCAGCGCGCCAAGCTGGTAGACGATCATGGCGGCCAATTCCTCGGTGTCGATCTGCATCACCCGGCGGCCGAACCCCTGCCGATCGGGAAAACCCACATGGGCGCCGATGTCGACGCCGCGGGCGGCCGCAAGGGCGACCGTGCGCGCCATGATCAGTGGATCGCCGGCATGGAAGCCGCAGGCGAGGTTGGCCGAGGAGACGATGTCGAGCAGGGCCGCGTCGTCGCCGATGGTCCAGGGGCCGTAGCCTTCAGCGAGATCGGCGTTGAGGTCGATGTCCATGGCGCTAGTCCGTGAGGGGGTGGAGGGCGATGAGCGGCGTGCCGTAGCCGACCGCGGCGCCGGGGGCGGCGATGACGTCGACGACGATGGCGGGGCAGGGGGCGGTGACGGGCAGCAGGAGGGGGCCGACGCGGAGCAGGGCGATGGCCTGGCCGGCTGCGACGCGGGTGCCGATGGGGGCGAGGGGGTGGTCGTGCAGGGGGTGGGCGGCGAGGAAGTGGCCGACCGAGGGGGCGGTGATCACCGTGACGGGGGGCGGCTCCTCGACTTCGGTGACGGTGCCGGCCACGTGGTGCAGGCGGAGATGGACGCCGGGGCCGCGCAGGTCGAGCGCGGCGAGATCGGTTTGCGCGAGCCAGGCGGCGAGGCGGGCGATGTCGGCGGCGGGGAGGCTCATGTGGCGATCCTCCGCAGGTCGGCGAGGCGCGCGAGGTTGGCGAGCCAGGCCTCGTTGGCGTCGCGCGCGGCCAGGGCGGTTTCCCAGTCGGTCTCGACGAAGCGGAGGCGGCTGCCGATCGGAGCCTGGCCGAGGCGCCAGAGGTCGGCCTCGATGATGGTGCCGATCTTGGGATAGCCGCCGGAGGGCTGGGCGTCGCGCATCTGAACGATGGGCTGGCCGCCATGGGGCACCTGGATGACGCCGGGGACGATGCCGTGGGAGCGCAACTCAATGGGAGCGCTGGGCGTCAGCGTCGGGCCGGCGAGGCGGTAGCCGTAGCGGTCGCTCTGCGGGGTGATGCGCCAGGGTTCGCCCCAGAAGGCGGCGCGGGAGGCAGCGGTGTAGCGGTCGTATTCGGCGGCGGGGAGCACGCGGATGGCGGGCAGGCCGTCCTGGCTGAGCGGCAGGCAGAAGGCAGGGGGCACGGCGCCCAAGCCGGTCGGGCGCTGGCCTGCACCTGGGGCAACTGCGGCGAGACGGTCGCCCTGGCGCAGCGCGCGGCCGTCATGGCCGCCGAAGGCGCCGCGCAGCTGGGTGCTGCGCGAGCCAAGCACGGCGGGGACGTCGATCCCGCCAGCGAGGCAGAGATAGGCGCGGCTGGCGCGCCATGTGGCGGCGGCAGGCAGGCCGAGGCGCAGGATCTGGCCGGCGGCGGCCTCGGCGGAGCACCAGGGCAGCAGTGGCCGGCCATCGAGGCTGGCGGCGCAGTCGGCGCCGGTAAGGGCAAAGGCGCAGGGCTCGGCGAAGCGGACCAGAAACGGGAAGACCTGGACCTCGATGGCCGCGGCGCCAGCGCCGTTGCCGAGCAGGATGTTGCCGGCGGCGAGCGCCAGCGGGTCCATCGCCCCGGAGGTGCCGACGCCCCAGTTGAGCGCGCCGGTGCGGCCGAGATCCTGCACGGTGGCGAGCGCGGTGTCGGAGAGGATCTCGATCATCGGATCACCCGCTCGGCGCGGAAGCGGATGGTGTCGCCGGGGCGCAGCAGGGCAGGGGGATCGCGGGTCGGGTCGAAGAAGCACATCGTGGTGCTCCCGATTGTGTTCCAGCCGCTCGGGCCGGTGGAGGCGGAAACGCCGGTCTGGGAGCCGCCGATGGAGACGGCGCCGCCGGGGATGCTGAGCACCGGCACCTTGCGGCGCGGCGTGGTGATGCGCGGATCCATGCCGCCGAGATAGCAATAGCCGGGGTGGCTGCCGAGGGCGAAGACGGGGTAGTCGGGCGCGGTGTGCAGGGCGACGATGGCGTCGACGGTGAGGCCGGTATGGGCGACGACATCGGCGAGATGCGGGCCGGCGTCGCCGCCATAGGTGACGGGCAGTTCGACCAGGCGGCCTTCGCGCGGCAGGGGGACGGCGGCGTCCCAGGCGTCACGCAGGCGGGCCTCGAGGGCGGCGAGGTGGCGGGGGGCGCGGGCGAACACGAGCATGAGGTTGTTCATGCCGGGGACGGCCTCGCGCACCTCGGGCCAGGTTTCGACTTCGCGGGCGAGGGCCCAGATGCGCTGCTGCGTCGGCAGGTCGGTCTCGCCCGGTGCGTCGAACAGCAGGGCGGTGGTGCCGAGCAGGGTGATCGACGTCATGCCGCGTGCCCGCGTTCGATGTGGTGGATGTCAATGCCGCCGACGATGAAGGCGGCATCGCGGAGGAGGCGGCGATGCAGGGGCAGGTTCGTTGCGATGCCGCCGACCTGCATTTCGTCGAGGGCGGCGCGCATGCGGGCGATGGCTTCGTCGCGGGTGGCGCCGAGGACGATCAGCTTGGCGATCAGCGAGTCGTAGTGGGCTGAGACGACGGCGCCGGGCTCCATGTGGGTGTCGACGCGGACACCGGGGCCGCCGGGCAGGTGCCACTGGGTGATGCGGCCGGGGGAGGGGGCGAAGGTTTCGGGATGCTCGGCGTTGATGCGGCATTCGATGGCGTGGCCGTGGCGGACGATGGCGGCCTGGGTGATGGCGAGGGGCTCGCCGTTGGCGACGCGGAGCTGGAGCTGCACGAGGTCGAGCCCGGTGACCATCTCGGTCACGGTGTGCTCGACCTGCACGCGGGTGTTCATTTCGATGAAGCAGAAGGCGTCGTCCTCGACGAGGAACTCGAAGGTGCCGAGGCCGCGATAGCCGATGCGGCGGCACGCCTCGACACAGCTGGCGCCGATGGCGGCGACGATGTCGGGGGAAATGCCGGGCGCGGGGGCTTCCTCGATCACCTTCTGGTGCCGGCGCTGCAGCGAGCAGTCGCGGCTGCCGAGCCACAGCGTCGTGCCGTGGTGGTCGGCGAGCACCTGGATTTCGATATGGCGAGGATGGGTCAGGAACTTCTCGAGATAGACGGCGGGATTGCCGAAGGCGCGGCGGGCTTCCTCGCGCGTGACGGCGACGGCGTCGGCGAGGGCGGCGGGATCGCGCACCAGGCGCATGCCGCGCCCGCCGCCGCCGCCCGCGGCCTTGACGATGACGGGGTAGCCGATCGTCGCGGCGAGGCGGAGCAGGGCGGCGGGGTCGTCGGGCAGCGCGGTGTCGGGGCCGGGGACGCAGGGCACGCCGGCCGCGCGCATCGCCTGCTTGGCGGCGATCTTGTCGCCCATCAGGCGGATGGACTCCGACGCGGGGCCGATGAACGTGAGCCCGGCGGCCTCGACGCGCTCGGCGAAGCCGGCGTTCTCGGCGAGGAAGCCATAGCCGGGATGGATCGCCTGGGCGCCGCTGACCTCGGCGGCGAACAGAATGGCGGCCTGGTCGAGATAGCTGTGCCGCGCCGGCGCCGGGCCGATGCACAGGGCCTGGTCGGCCAGGCGGACATGGGGGGCATCGCGGTCGGCCTCGGAAAACACGGCGACGGTGCGCAGCCCGAGGCCCCGGCAGGCGCGCTGGATGCGCAGCGCGATCTCGCCGCGATTGGCGATCAGGACGGTATCGAAACCTGGGGCGGTCACGCGATGCGCATCAGCAGTTGCCCGGCCTCGACCTCGCTCGACGTCTCCACCAGCACGGCGGCGACGGTGCCGTCGCGCTCGGCGCGGACGCTGTTGAACACCTTCATCGCCTCGATCAGGCAGAGCAGGTCGCCGGTGCGCACGGCGGCGCCCGCCTGCACGAAGGGGGCGGCGCCGGGGGATGGCTGCAGGTGGACGATGCCGGAGAGCGGGGCATGCAGGTCGGTGCTAGTGGGGGCCGGGGTGGCAATCGGGTGCGGCGTCCGTCTGACGGGGGCCGCGGCCTGGGTACTGGCATGGCGCGACAGGCGCAGGGTCCAGCCGTTTTCGCTGACCTCCATCTCCGCCAGGTCGGAAGCGGCCATCGTTTCGATCAGAGCCTTGATGTGGTCCAGGTCCATGCGCCCTCGCTTGACCCGGACGCTAGTGGCCGCCTCCCGCCGGCGCCAAGACTGAATGTCTCTGTCCCGATAAGGGGGGCTTATGACGACGCGAGGAGGTTGCCCGGCAGTCCGGCGACCAGTTCGAGCACGATGTCGCGGATGGCGCGCGCCGGTTCGGAGAGCGGCAGGTGGTCGGACTCGCAGAGCGCAAGGGGGGCGGCGATGACGGGGTCGACGATGCGGCTCTGCCAGGCGCCGCAGGAGGCGACGATCTGCCGGGCCATGGATTCCGGCAGGATGGTCGCCCCCAGCCCTCCGCGATCACCGCGGTCAGAGTGCTGGCTGACTCGACCTCGGCGACCACGCGGGGCGCCATGCCCGCGCCAGCGAAGGCCTCGTCGACCATGCGTCGGACGACGTTGTAGGGGCGCGCGAGATACAGATCGATGTCGCCGAGCAGGCGCAGCGGCACCTCCGCAGGCAGCGCCGGCATGGTGACGGGGCCGACGAGGAACAGCTGTTCCTTGAGCAACGGCGTGAAGGCTAGGCCATGCACGCTGGTGTTACCGCCGTAGAGCACAGCGATGTCCATCCGCCCGTTCATGATCAGCTCGGACAGCGTCGTGCCGTAGGTCTCGTTCAAATACAGCAATATCCCCGGATGCCGCGCTCGCACGGCCCGCAGCAGCGGCAACGCAAGCCCGGCCGCCGCCGTTCCCGGCGCAAGTCCGACGGAGACCGCGCCGGAGAGCCCTTGATGAGCCGCGATCATGTCGACGCGGGCCTGCTCGCACTGGCGCAGGATCAGCTGGGCGTGTTGGTAGAGCACGCGTCCGGCCTCGGTCGGCGTGACGCCGCGCTTGGTGCGGAGCAGGAGTTGCTGGCGCACCTCGCCCTCCAGCGTGGCGAGCTGCTGGCTCAGCGCAGGTTGCGCGACATGCAGGATATCGGCGGCCTGCGTGAGGCTGCCGATGTCGACGATCTTCACGAAATACTGCAGGCGGCGGAGGTTCATGGCGGCTGATCCATAAGACTTGCCTATTTGGGCAGAGCCAAGGCGTCTTGGCCACTCCCGGCCGGTCCGCCTAGCCTCACCGCCCGTCACTCAGCACGAGGCCAGACATCGTGAACACGTCCCGCATCGCGCCGCGCATCAAGCGCATCAAGCCCTCCCCCAGCACGGCGGCGGCCGACCGGGCCAACGAGCTGCGCCGCCAGGGCAAGACGATCGTCAACCTCGTCGTCGGCGAGCCCGACTTCGATACCCCCGCCAGCATCCGCGCTGCCGCCGCGCGGGCCATCGAGGCCGGCGCCACCCGCTACACGCCAAACGCCGGCACGCTGGAGCTGCGCCAGGCCATCGTCGACAAGCTCGCCCGCGAAAACGGCCTCACCTACACGCCGGCCGAAATCATCGTCACCAGCGGCGCCAAGAGCGCGATCTACAGCGCGCTCGCCGCCACGCTCGAGGCCGGCGACGAGGTGATCATCCCAGCACCTTTCTGGGTCTCCTACCCCGACATGGTGCTCGCAAATGACGGCACGCCAGTGACGATCGCCTGCCCGGAAAGCCAGGGCTTTAAGCTCACACCGGCCCAACTCCGCGCTGCCATCACGCCGAAGACACGCTGGCTGCTGCTGAACTCGCCCTCCAACCCCACTGGCGCCACCTATTCCGCCGACGAGTATCGCGGCCTCGCCGATGTCCTGGCCGAGTTCCCCGACGTCATGGTGATGACCGACGACATCTACGAACACATCCGCTTCGACGGCCATGAAACCGTCCACCTGCTCGTCGCCGCGCCCGAACTGCGCGACCGCACGTTGGCGATCAACGGCGTCTCGAAAACCTACGCCATGACCGGCTGGCGCATCGGCTGGATCGCCGGCCCGCGCGACCTCATTGCGGCCGTCGATACGCTGCTGTCGCAGGCGGCGGGGAACTGCTGCGCGGTGAGCCAGGCCGCCGCCGCCGCCCTCAACGGCGATCAGTCCTTCGTTGCCGAGAGCGTGGCTATCTACAAGCAGCGGCGAGACCGCATGGCGCAGCGGATCAACGCCATCTCCGGCCTGTCCTGTGCCATGCCGGAAGGGGCTTTTTATCTCTATGTAAACTGCACGGGTATGATTGGGCGACGGACGTCCGAGGGGAAAGTGCTCGCTTGCGACCGAGATGTGGTGATGTACCTACTGGAGCGAGCAGGCGTCGCAGTGGTGGCGGGTACGGCCTATGGCCTGTCGCCTTATTTTCGTTTGTCCATAGCGACTGGTGTCGACACCCTGATGGAGGGTGCCGATCGGATGGCTGCTGCCTTTGGTGAACTCGCCCCTAATTGACGCTTCAGGTTTGCGGCCGTGGCGGAATGCGGCTTCGCAGCTACTTCGGTGTAACGAACCCGCGGATCGACGGAAGGTTGACGGCGCAAAGTGCAGATTGCGCCAAAGCGCTTTGGCGGCTTTAGCCTTGCGGGACACTCGGCCTATCAATATCATGGCCAGGACGTTTGGATTGCAGGGCAGGCCCATCGGCGCAAGATGTTCCGTATCATTCGAGCGATACCATGCACCGGTGGAAAGGGGCATTAACCTAGTTCGATCGCGTTATTGATCAGGCAGGGCTTGCAAGGCGTGGATCCTATTGCTCAATCGGACAAGGTCGGCGCCCTAGATATCCCGCATGCGAGAGTCATTCAGGAGGGTGGCGATATTTCCGCGGTCACGGTGCTCGGGAGGGCCAAGTTATCAAGTAAGTCGTGACCTTCGTGGCGACGATGGGCGGATGACTTCTGGGGGCACTCATAGTGATGGATACCGCTACTCCGCGGCGTGGCTCCCCGTGAATTTTGCAGCAGTCCCTTGTTGTGGAGCGAGTTCGGCGAAGATGGCGTAGTCAACCCGCGCCTAGTCGTGTGGCGCGGCAGTTTGGGGCATAGCAATCATCAAAGGGCTTGCCTGGAAATGCCGACCGTCTTGCGCTCCAAGGTCGTGGCTACCGGGAGGGGTAATGTAGTCCAGGCTGACGGAGCTTTGGCGCATGGGAACTGCGACATTGGCTGTGCTAATTCCGGGCATTGCGGCCTGGGCTAAAACAGGCCGATAGGTGTATTTTTTTGGCTCAGGGCATCCACCCAATCTTGAGCTAGGACCGCAGGGAGCTTCCATTTGCTCAATCCAAAATTGGGGAGCGCGTCAAGACAATCACGCCCGGCAGTGGCAGTGTCGGGCACTATGACATGAACGCCCTCATTGGAAATTCTGTCATCGGCTGGTCCAAATAGGCGCCGGCACTCCCGGCCACGGCCTGATGCACGCGCCTGCAACTGATACCCCGTCACCCGCGGCGGACATTCCAGAACGCAACTTGATTATCGACCATCCCAATAAGGTCTGAGCGGTGCGCTGTCGGCGAAATCATTTGGCCAAGCGGAATGTAGGGCACCTCCTCAAATGCGAGGATTTGCATCTCACGGGCAATGCGCAACTGGGTCGCCCCATCTGGCGCGACCAGCCAAGCGTCGCGTAACTCTTCCATGCGCGAAATCGTCGGCCAGCCAGGTGCCGCGGCTTTGCCGTTGCCGCGCAGGAAGACGTGGGTGGCCGGCGTGCCTTGGTCGGCGCCGGTCCAGTTGGTCTGGAAGATCGACCAGCCGCCCTTGTCCAGCGGGTCCTGCTTGGCGCGGCGCTGGACGAGGGTGCCCCAGTCCATCGATTGGTAGTCGACGTTGAAGCCAGCGCGCTTGAGGACGTCCGCGGTGACGTCGGCGAGGATCTTGGCGTAGGGCACATCGCCGGGGGCGAGCAGGACGACGGGCTCGCCCTTGTAGCCGGCGGCCTCGAGGTTACGGCGGGCGGCGTCGGTGGAGCGGGGGCCGGTGAGGGCCTCCATGCCGGCATCGTTGGCCATCGGCATGCCCGGGCAGAAATAGCCGACATTGTCGCGCCAGCGGGTGCGGTCCTCGCCGTTCATCGCGGTCATGTAGTCGGCCTGGACTATGGCGGGGAAGACGGCGCGGCGGATGGCGGCGCGGTCGAAGGGCGGTTGCAGCCAGTTGAAGCGCATGCAGGAGATCGAGCCGAGCGGGAAGGCGACGCGGACGGTAACGCCGGGGGCCTTGCGGAGGGTGTCGATGAGATCGGCGTTGGGGGTGAGCAGCCAGTCGATCTCGCCGCGCTGGAGGGCGCCGGCGGCCGTGGTGGGGTCGGGGAGGATGGCCCATTCGACGCGCTCGAAATGCGCGACCTTGGGGCCCGCGGTGCCACCGATCGGGCCGTCCTTGCGGGGGAGGTATTTCGGGTTCCGGGTGTAGACAACGCGGGCGCCAGGGACGCGCTCGTCGGGCTTGTAGATGAAGGGGCCGGAGCCGGTGGTGTCGGTGACCTGGGTGAAGGGGTCGGTCCTGGCGAGGCGCTCGGGCATGATCACGCAGGGTACGCCGGAGTTGCGGGCGAGCGCGTCAAGCACGGGGAAGCGGGATTTGAGGCGGAGGACGAGGGTCTTGTCGTCCTGTGCGACGATCTCGTCGGTGGCGGCCGCGAGCGCCTGGCCGAAGGGATCGCGCGCCGACCAGCGCTTGACGGAGGCGGTGCAGTCGCGGGCCAGAACCTTCTCGCCGTCGTGGAAGGCGAGGCCGTCGCGCAGCGTCATGGTCCAGCGCTTGCCGTCGTCATCGACAGTGTAGCCCTCGAGCATCTGCAGCTGGGGCTGGTAGGCGGCGTCCTGCCCGAACAGGGTGTCGTAGATGAGGGCGGCGTGCTGGCCGGATTGCGAGGCGGTGGTCCAGACCGGATCGAGGACGGCGAGGTCGGCCTCCGGGGTGAAGCGGATGGTCGTCGCGCTGGCCGCGCGCGCGGGGTGGGGGGCGGCGGCAAACGCTGCGCTTGCGGAGGCGAGGAAAGTACGGCGGCGCATAGGGTTTGGCTCCTCGATCTAATTGTCGGCAACTCTGCTGGGCTTCGCAGCGAAAAGAAAGTGAGGGCGTCCGTGGTGGGGCGTTGCGGGGAAATTGGGATGCCGTTTTACTGTCCACGGCCGTACTGCGGCGGCAAACCGGCGGGAGCGTGCGATGGAACGTCTGATAGGCAGGACGGCGTTGATCACCGGAGGGGCAAGCGGGATCGGCATGGGGATGGCGAAAGCCTTTCTCGCTGCGGGGCTAAAGGTTGGCATTGCGGACATCAACGACGCCGCGCTCGCTGCAGCCCCGGCGGCTCTGCCAGGTCTCGGCATCGCTGTGAAACTTGATGTGTCACGTTCCGAGCAATGGGAGTCTGCGTTGAACAAGGTGGAAACCGCGCTCGGACCGGTGGAGATCCTGTGCAACAACGCCGGCGTGGGGCAGGGGCGGTTCGCCGACGGACGGGAGACAAGGGTTGCCGAGATGCCGGAGGCATTGTGGCGGATGGTCCTGGAGATCAATGCCACCGGAACGTTTTTGGGTGCCCGTGCCGTGGCGGCGCGGATGCTCGCGCGGGGGCAGGGAGGGCATATCGTCAATACCGCCTCGACCGGCGGCCTGATGGCCCCTGGTGGGATCGCTGCCTATTGCGCGTCCAAATTTGCGGTGGTCGGACTGTCAGAATCCTTGCGCGCTGAACTGGCTCCGGCTGGCATTGGCGTGAGCGTGTTGTGTCCGGGTGGTGTGCGTAGCAACCTCTTCGCCAGTTCCGTGGCGGTGCGCGCGGGCATCCCAGGCGCGTCGGCGGGGCTGGCAACTATTGGCTCGGATGCGTTGCGGCACGAGCAGGCGCAGCGCATGGATCCGCTCTTCGTGGGCCAGAAGGTCCTGCGTGCCATCGAGCAGAACGCACTCTATATCATTCCGCACCCTGAGTATCGTGAGCATATCGAGGAACGACATGTGGCCCTGGTGGCGGCGTTCGGGGAGTCGGCACAGCCTGGCTATCGCGACACCGATGTGACGTTCGAGCGGTTCCGCAATCCCGAGTATGCCCGGGCACCTCGCTGACATGCCAGAGAGTGACCCAGGCAGACGCCATGTGTTTGCCAAACATGCGTTACTATGGTGCCTTTCCAGTAAATCTAATCAATAACTTGGCGTTTGACGGGTGCTGCCCAGCTGGTTCCGGAGATTGATTTGCGCGCTGGGCGGATTGCGTCGGACGGCCAGACACCTCAACATGGCGTTCTGTGAAGCAGGAGAGATTACCGATGCGTAGATTTGCTATGGCGTTCACCGGTATTGCGCTTGGCGCATTGGCCCTGGCGTCCCCATCCGCAGCACAGAAGGATACGCTGACGGTGGACCTCGCGTCGGCTGTCGCCACCATGGACCCGCATATCCAGTGGGACCCCGAGAGTTCCTCGGTTTACCGCAACATTTTCGACAATCTCATTACCCGCAACATTGCCGGAAAAATCGTCCCGCAAGTCGCCACCGCCTGGCGCTACACCGATCCGCTCACACTCGTCTTCGATTTGCGTACCGACATTACTTTCCAGGACGGCAACAAGCTCACGCCGGAGGACGTTGCCTTCAGTGTCCGTCGCATGATCAACCCGGCATTCAAAAGCCCGCAGTTGTCGCAGTTCGACCAGATTTTGTCAGCTGATGTTACTGGGCCGACGCAGGTCACGCTGCACACCAAGACACCGTACCCTGTCCTGCTCGCCCAACTCACGAAACTGTCGATAGTGCCAAAGGCCTACGTTGAAAAGCTCGGTGATGTCGCATTCAACCTGCAGCCTATGGGCAGTGGACCCTACCGACTACGCAACTGGCAACGTGGCCAGCAGAGCGTGCTCGACGCGGTCGACACGTATTGGGGTAGCAAGCCACCATTCAAGACCGCCATCTTCCGCGCCGTGCCCGATGCCACCACCCGGATGGCGGACTTGCGCACCAGCCGCGCCGACATCATCCGTGGCATAAGCCCCGATGACGCGGTCACCCTGAAGGGCGAAGCGGGGATCAAGTTGCTGACCGTCCCTTCGGAGCGGGTTGCCTATCTTTTCATGAATGCCCAATTCGGCCCCACCAAGGACAAACGCCTGCGTCAGGCGATTTCTATGGCGGTGGACCGCGACCTCATCATCTCGGCGCTTCAGCAGGGCTTTGGTAAGAAGGTTGACATCGTTCTGCCGGCATCAAATTTCGGCTACATCGAGGACATCACGTTTTGGCCTCACGATCCTGCCCGCGCGCGTGCCCTCATCAAGGAGATTGGCGCCGAAGGATCAACGGTGGTTTTCCTCACTGCCCCCTCGTACGATCGCCGCCTGAACGAGGCTGTTCAGCAGATGCTGGCGGAAGTTGGATTGAAGGTCGACATCGTCTCGGTGGATTTTCCCACCTATCTTCGCCGTCGCCAGGGCCAGCCGGAGGAGAGCGGCCACCTCGCGCAGGGGCGCTGGTCCTGCGGCTGCCAGGATGCCGACGGTGTCATCTTCCCGTTGTTTCGTAGTGGCAGCATTTGGTCGAAATTCAGCAACCCCGAGTTCGACGCCGCCGTGGACGCAGCACGTGTAGTGCTGGATGAGAACGAGCGCCTCAAATACTACCGCCGTGCCTTCGAGATCATGCGCGAGGAGATACCCGCCATTCCTCTGTTCCAGGACGTCTCTATCTATGCTGCTCGCAACGAGCTGCAGTGGACGCCAACCCCGAACGAAGCATTCTTCCTATCGGATATGAAGTGGCAGCCATGATCGAACGAGGGGCATCTGTAGGCGGATGTTACCGCGCGCCACTCCAAAGGGCTGTGTCGTGCCGACCTGGGTTGGCTGTCTGGGGTGCCCGACCGGATTCGTGAGTTAAAGGAAGCATCATATGCAGAGCATCATGCTTGGACGATCGGGCATCACTGTGCCGCCCATCATCTTCGGCTGTAACGTGTTCGGGTGGACGGTGGATAAGGCACAATCATTTCGGTTGCTCGATGCGCTGGTCGATGCCGGTCTGAATGCTTTCGACACAGCCGATGTCTACTCCGCCTGGGTCCCAGGCAACCAGGGCGGCGAGTCGGAGACCATCATCGGTGAATGGCTACGGGCCAGGCGACGACGTAGTGACGTAGTGATCCTATCGAAGGCCGGAATGGAAATGCCGGGCAAAGGCAAGGGTCTATCGCCCGCCTATCTCGGGCAGGCCATTGATGATTCGCTGCGCCGGATGGGTATCGAGACGATCGACCTCTACCAGGCCCATCGCGACGATGGCACTACGCCGCATGAGGATGTTCTGGGTGCCTTCCAGCGCATGATTGCGGCCGGCAAGGTGCGCGCCATCGGCGCATCGAATTATTCAGCGGAACGCTTCAAAGAGGCCCTGGCGACCAGTCGCGTGCATAATCTGCCGCGCTACGAGACCATGCAGCCGCACTACAATCTGCTCGAGCGCGGCATTGAGGCCGATCTGTTGCCACTCTGTCATGCGGAGGGCGTCAGCGTCATTCCTTACTACGCGCTGGCTTCCGGCTTCCTGTCCGGCAAGTATCGCGGCGACGCAGATCTGGGTAAGAGCGCGCGGGGACGTGGTGCCGCAAAATACCTCGATGTCAGGGGTCTGCGCGTTCTTGCGGCGCTAGATAGTGTCGCCGCCCGATACGCGATTAGCCCCGCGCAGGTAGCGTTGGGGTGGTTCAAGGGCCGCCCGGGCCTGGCCGCACCAATTGCTAGTGCGACAACGCTCGCCCAGGTGGCCGAACTCGTACGTGCGGCCAACGTTTCCCTGGATGCCGAGGCGGTCGCGTTGTTGGATGCCGCCGGAGCCTGATACCGATTTCATTTTTCGCGAAAAGGACATCCCCATGCGCACGCGCATCGCCGCCGTTGCTGCCGCCGCTTCCCTGACCCTGTTCGCCGGCGCAGCCATGGCACAGGACCTGCCGCAGCTCCGCGTTGCCATGTCGCAGGACGCCGACGCGCTCGATCCGACGCTGAGCCGCACGTATGTCCAGCGCGTCGCCACACTCAACATGTGTGACGGGTTGTTCACCTACAACGACAAACTGGCCGTCGTGCCCCGTCTCGCCACCTCGTACGAGTGGACCGACAGCAAGACCCTGGTGGTGAAACTGCGCCCGGGCGTCACCTTCCATGACGGCACACCGGTTGACGCGGCGGCGGTGAAGTACACCCTCGAGCGCCATGCCAACATGAGCGGCAGCGCCCGCAAGGGAGACGTCGCCAGCCTCGACCATGTCGACGTGGTTGATCCGCTAACCGTCCGTTTCGTACTCAAGGCGCCCGACGTCGTCTTTCTCTCACAACTCGCCGTACGCGCCGGCACGCTGGTCTCACCCAAGGCGGCCGAAGCAGCGGGGAAGGATTTCGCCCTTAACCCGGTGTGCGCCGGCCCGTACAAGTTCGTCGAGCGCGTTGCCCAGGACCGTATCGTCATCGATCGCGTACCCGACTATTGGGATGCCGCCAACTACCATTTCTCCCGCGTGACATTCCGCCCGGTTACCGACAGCACGGTCCGCCTGGCAAACCTGCAGGCCGGTGCGGTCGACGTGAACATCGAAATCCCGCCTATCGAAATGGACAAGGTGCGCAAGGACCCGAAGCTTAAGCTGGTCGCTTTTGACGGTCTCGGTTACACCGGAATTTCATTCAACCTAGCTCGTACGCCGACCGGCCAGACCCCGCTCGGAACCGATGCGCGCGTCCGCCGGGCATTCGAACTGGCGCTGGACCGCGCGGCCCTGGTGCAGGTGGTGTACAACGGCGCGCACGCCATCACCGCACAGCCACTGCCGCCGACTTCGCCGTTCTATAGTCCGGGCGTGGCGCCGACTACACGCGATCCAGCCATGGCCCGTGCGCTGCTCGCCGAGGCAGGCGTGAAAATGCCATATCAAGTCGTGCTGACCGTCATCAATCAACCCGACCAGGTGCAACTCGCCGAGGTGATCCAGTCGATGGCCGCCGAAGCCGGCTTCGCGGTCAAGATCGAGGCGATGGAGTTCGTGGCCAGCCTAGATGCCGCGGAGAAGGGCAACACCGCGGCCTACTTGGTCGGCTGGACCGGCCGCCCCGACGCCGATGGCAATATCCGCGACCTGCTGCACACCGGTGCGCCGGTCAATTGGGTCGGCTACAAGAGCGAGGCCTTCGACGGTCTCATCGACCAGGCGCGCAGTATCGCCGACATGAGTCAACGGCGCGCCCTCTACGCCAAGGCTTTCGGGATCCTGCACCAGGACCAGCCGATCCTCTACCTCTACGCACCTCGCTGGATTTTCGGGATGTCGGCCAAGCTGGAGGGTTTCGAACCCGTCGCCGACGGTATGCTCCGGCTCAATGGGGTAACGATAACGCGGTAGGCGAGCGAGCCTTACGCCTCATCCCGATGCGCGGCGCAGCGCGCTTGATGATGGCGGCGTCGGTGCCGACGTGCTTTCCGATGACGACCGATATACCGACGATTAGCTAAAGGTCGTCATCGTATGTGCGTCGGACGGCGTTGAACTGAAGACCCCGGACTCGGAACCCCCGCCGTTGGACAAACCGGGTGTAGGAGAGTGGTGCAGTGCGATAGCACTCACGGATAGCTGCCCAGCCCGAGCGAGCCAGCCTTTGAGATGATCTGCCGGTGGTCAGTGACGCAGGAGCGATACCAGAACCTGGGTTGGAGGGCGGCGGCGCGCGAAACCAGGACTGATACAATGGGTCGCGATCAGCGAGCTTTGGTTTGAGACAGCATTACCCTGCCGGAGGGTCGAATGCGCGGATCGGCGGCAGGTTGCCGATGAAGAGCTCGACCTCCACCACTGTATGCTGCCCGGTGCAGCCCTGCGCCAGGCGCGACGTTCCAACATCGCGGGTCAGGACATTGGGATTGCCGTGCACACACAGTGGCGCGTCGCTCGTGGGATCGTCAGGATCATACCAGGCCCCGGTGGGGAGTTGGACCACGCCAGGCCGGATTCTATCGGTGACGCGGGCAGCCGCGAGACAGGCCCCCCGGGCGTTGCGCAGGCGGACTATGTCGCCATCCTCGATGTTGCGGGTCCGGGCGTCGCGCGGGTGGATTGCCATCACCTCGCGGCCTCGGTGCTTGGCCTCAACGGAATGGCCGCCGAAGTCGAGTTGGCTATGCAGGCGCGTCGCCGGTTGGTTGGCTATCAGATAGAGCGGCCAGGCAGCCGTCGGCACGTCGGTCTCGGAGAGCCAGGTCGGATGACCGGGGCAGTCGTCGTAGTTGAAACTGGCAATCGTCGCCGAGGTGATCTCGATCTTGCCGCTGGGCGTCGGCAGTGGATGGCCATCGGGGTCTCGACGGAAGGCACCGATGATGCCGCCATCGTCCGGCCCCGATGGAAGGGTCAGTTCGCCGCGCGCCCAGAATGTATCGAAGTCCGGCGCCTCAAAGCCGCGATGGGCGAGCGATGTCCGCGTGTGCTCATAGAGATGGACCAGCCACTCCCGAGCGCTGCGCCCCTCCGTGAACTTCCCGGCCGTACCTAGTCGTGCCGCAAGCCCTGAGAAGATTGCGTAGTCGTCGCGCGCCTGCCCGAACGGCTCGGCCACCTTATGCATAGCGATCATCAGCGGGTCGTTGCCCGCGCTGCCAATATCCTCGCGCTCCAGGCTCATCGTCGCCGGCAGCACGATGTCGGCATGCCGCGCAGTGCCGGTCCACGCGAAATCATGCACCACGATCGTGTCCACTTTGGCGAAGGCACGCCGCAGCCGGTTGATGTCCTGATGGTGATGGAATGGATTGCCGCCAGCCCAATAGACGAGGTGGATCTCGGGATAGGTCAGACGCTGACCATTATACTCAAACGGCTGGCCGGGGTTGAGCAACATGTCGCTAATCCGAGCCACCGGAATGAACGCCTTTACTGGATTGACCCCTTGCGCCAACCCAGCGGATGGGACGGCGTTCGCAACCTTGCCATAATGGGCCAGCGCCCCCAGCGCGTAGCTGTAGCCCCCACCAGGCAGGCCGATCTGGCCCAGGCAGGCGGCGAGCACGGCGGCCATCCACACCGGTTGTTCGCCGTGTTCGGCGCGCTGGAGCGCGTGCGCCATCGTCACCAGTGCCCGTTTGCCCGCGAGCCGGCGCGCGATCGACAGGATCTGCTCGGCTGGCAGTCCGGTGATGCCGCTGGCCCACGCGGCCGACTTGTCGATGCCGTCGCCGCGGCCGAACAGATAGTCCTCGAACACCTCCCATCCCGCGCAGAACCGATCAAGAAACGCACGGTCATGCAGGTCTTCCCGCACCAGCGTATTCACCAGGCCGAGCATCAGCGCCGTATCGGTCCCCGGGATCGGTGCCACCCACTCCGCCTTGGCCTCCTCAGGCAGATCCTCACGCAGCGGCGAGACATTGATGAACGCGCAGCCCCGCAGCGCCGCCGCACTCATCGCCCCGCGCTCCGTGTGGCGCGAGATGCCACCGCCTGCAACCATCGAATTCTTCAGCGCCATGCCACCAAAGGCGATGACGATCTCCGTATGCGCGACGATCTGGTCCCAGGTTACGGTCTGTCGCGTTACTGCCTCGAACGGCCCGAGGATATGCGGCAGGATCACCGCCGAGGCCCCAGCGCTGTAGCTGTTCACCGAGCGCACATAGCCGCCGAGGCTGCTGTTGAGAAAGCGATGGATCTGGCTCTGCGCGTGATGAAAACGCCCCGCGCTGGCCCAACCGTAGGAACCGCCGAAAATCCCCTCTGGCCCATGGGCATCGCGCACGCGCTTCAACTCTGCAGCAAGGCGATCCAGCACCTCGTCCCAGTCCATCGCCACGAACTCATCTCGCCCACGCCGATCGCTCGGGCCAGGCCCATTCGCGAGCCAGCCCCGACGCACCATCGGCCGGGCGATACGCGCGCGATGCCGCAGCGCTGCCGGGAAGTTCTGGAGCAGCGGATTGGGATCGGGATCGCCCGGATGCGGCGTGACCGTAATCGCATCGCCCTGCCGCGTGACGGAGAAGGCGCCCCAGTGGGAACTATGGGGTAGGCGGATATCGTCCATGTCATGCTCCTCGCCAGCTGGCGCGAGTATGCGCACAACCGGCTTGCGAGGCGACCCCGAAGAACATTCCTGGACGTGTTCCCGCGTTCAGTCACTTGTGGAGCCGCGAGACAAGTCCTGGCGCTTCCCGTGAATGCCGATTGACACCCGCCGCACGGCTGGCAGACTGAGGTTGTCCACGGTCGAAAACGGCCGGGTAAATCCCTGGGAGGGATCCATGCGCTTCGTCACGCGTGCTGCGGCGGCGGTCGCCGTTCTGATATCCACTGCTGTATCGGTCCATGCCGATGAGGTCATTCGGGTTGGCCTGATCGACCCCATGAGCGGCGCCTTTGCCGTTGCGGGCCGATTGGGCGAACAGCATTTCCGATTTGCAATCGAAAAGGCCAACGCCGGTCCTCTCGCTGGCACTGGCAAGAAGCTCGAGCTCGTCGTGCTCGACAACGAGGTCAGCCCCGAGAAATCGCTGACCGTCCTACGCAAGGCGATCGACGACGGCGTCCGATACGTCACCCAAGGCAATGGCTCGTCGGTCGCCTTCGCCCTGTCCGATGCCATCGCCAAGCATAACAAGCGGGAGCCGAACCGCTCGGTGCTCTACTTGAACTATGCTGCGGTCGATCCGTCGCTGACCAACGACAAGTGCAATTGGTGGCACTTCAGGTTCGATGCTGACAGCGACATGAAGATGCACGCGCTGACCGACTACCTTGTCAGCCAGAAGGATGTGCACAAGGCCTATGTCTTCAACATGGACTATTCCTTCGGCGTCGCCGTCGAACGCGGCGCAATGTCTATGCTGAAGGATCGCCGCCCCGACCTGCAGGTGGTCGGCAACGAGCGCATACCGATGGGCAAGGTGAAGGATTTCACGCCCTATATCGCGAAATTCCAGGCCGCCGGCGCTGACGCTGTCGTGACCGGGAACTGGGGACCGGACCTGTCCCTGTTGGTCAAGGCGGCTACCGATACCGGCTATAAGGGCCGTTTCTTCACTTACTATCTCGGATCGCGCGACGTCGTCGCCGAAATCGGAATGGCCGGTAAGGGAGCTGCGATCGTCGCCGTGTTCTACGATAATATCGACAATCCCGTGCTGAAGGAATGGGCGTCCGAGTTCGAGAAGCGCTACGACAATACCTTCGGCTCATGGACGGCCATGACGTCGATGATGATGCTCGGTCAGGCCATCAAGCAGGCCGGCACGTCCGATCCGCTGGCGGTCGGCAAGGCAATGTCCACCATGACCTGGGAGTCGCCGGCCGGCGCGGTTTCGGTCCGTGCGGATAACCATCAGGTGCTCCAGCCGCTTTTCATCGCCGCACTCGATACCGGCACGCCGCATGTCTTCCCCGACGTGCCTTTGGGTTTCCGCGGCATCGGCCGGATCGACGGCAAGGACACCGCGATGCCGACCACATGCAAATTCCCGAACGCGCCTTAGCCCACCGCGACACCAGCCAGATCGAGCCGTACACATGATGGACCAGCTGCTCCTGATCCTGTTGAACGGATTGGTCTATGGCTTGCTCCTATTTATGCTGTCGAGCGGGCTGACGCTCATCGTCGGCATGATGGGTGTGCTGAATTTTGCCCACGCCAGTTTCTACATGCTGGGCGCCTATATCGCGTACACGCTGAGCACAACGATGAACTTCTGGGTCGCTCTGGTCGTCGCCCCGCTGATCGTCGGCGTGCTCGGCGCCATCGTCGAGCAATACGGTCTACGTGCGGTTCACAAGCACGGGCACCTCGCAGAACTGCTGTTCACCTTCGGGCTTGCGATGATCATCGGCGAGGTCGTGCAGCTGATCTGGGGACGGATGCCGGTGCCCTATCGCGTTCCCCCCAGCCTCGACTTCCCGTTATTCTCGATCGGCGGAACGGCCTATCCGGCCTACCGGATGTTCATGGTCGGCGTATCGCTGTTCATGTTTGTCGTGCTCTATGCTGCGCTCGCGCGCACCCGGCTTGGGCTGGTCGTCCGCGCTGCCCTCACCCATCCGGACATGGTCAGCATGCTCGGTCACAACGTGCCGCGGGTATTTACGCTCGTATTCGGCGGTGGGTGCGCGCTGGCTGGCCTGGCCGGCGTGATCGCCGGCAACGCCTATCAGACCGATCCTGGAATGGCGCTGGCCCTGGGCGCGATCGTCTTCGCCGTCGTGGTCATGGGCGGCCTCGGCTCCATCTCCGGCGCCCTGTTCGCGTCGATCATCATCGGCCTCGTCCAGACGGTGTCGATCGGTCTCGACATGAAGCTCCATGCCGCACTCGGAAAGATCGGATTGCATGTCGATCCCGCCGGATTGTTCAGCGACGTATGGGACATCAGCATTAACCGTGCCGCCCCCGTCGTGCCCTTCCTCCTTCTCGTCATAATCCTTGCTGTCAATCCCAAAGGCCTCGCAGGATCGCGGTCATCATGAGCGCGACGCAGACAATGTCCACCGTGCCAACCTCGTCGCTGGCACGAACTTTCTTGCCCTGGCTGCTCGCAGCGCTATTGGTCGCCGTGATGCCGCAGATCTTCGGCAGTGGCTTTGCCATCTCGCTGCTTTGCCGGATGGCGATCGCCGCGGTTTTTGCGCTCTCGTTCAACATGTTGATGGGGCAGGGCGGCATGATGGATTTCGGTCATGCCGTTTATCTCGGCCTCGGCGGCTTTCTAGCCATGCATGCCATGCGGGCGGCCAACGCCGGTTGGTGGATCCCCACGCCCGCCTTGCCCCTGGTCGGCGCCTTTGGCGGCGTGGTGATGGCGGCCGTCGGGGGCCTGGTCGTGGCCCGCAGCACCCGCACTGCCTTTGCCATGATTACGATGGGCTTGGCCGAGGCCATCGTTGCGCTCGTCCTCATGCTGCCCCGCCTATTCGGTGGCGAGGAGGGCATCAACGCCGACCGCTCCGGCGGCCCTGCGGTCTTTGGATGGGACTTTGGCTCACCCATCGAGGCCTACTACGTCGTCTCATCCTGGGCGCTGTTGGCCGCGCTCCTCATGTTCCTCTTCACCCGCACGCCACTCGGACGGCTGTCGAACGCCGTGCGGGACAACGCCGAGCGCGTCGGCTTCCTCGGCTACGATCCTGCCAGGGTCCGCTATCTCATCTACATCTTCTCCGGCCTCTTCGCCGGTCTCGCAGGCGGACTTCAGGCAATCAACGACGAGATCATCACCGCCGCCAACATCGGCTCCAACGCTGCCGGCGCCGTGCTCCTGATGACCTTCATTGGCGGTACCGGAACCTTCATCGGCCCCGTCATCGGCGCCGTTCTGGTTACGCTGATGCAAATGGCCCTCGGTACCGTCACCGATGCCTGGCAGATCTACAACGGGCTCATCTTCGTGATCATGGTACTGTGGGCGCCGGGCGGCATATCCGGCATCATCCTCGCCCATGCCCCTCTGGTGCGAAACGGGCGTGGTCGCCTGCTGCTGCCGAGTTACCTCCGAACGCTTCCGGGCTTCGTGCTCGCGATAGCAGGCACGGTTGGCTTATGCGAAATGGCCTACCGGCTACAGAGCATCCGCGGCGGCGGACCGCGGGGCGGCAACATTCTCTTCCTCCCCGCCGACCCTGAGACGGTCGCGCCTTGGGTGGTGGCCGCGGTCATGACTACGGTCGGTATCTGGTTGCTTGCCGTCACCGCCCCACCGGCACGTGGTGCCTGGATGCACGCATCCGGTGGAACGCAGGCATGATCCGCCCCGCCGCGCTCCAGTTGAACGGCGTCTACAAAAGCTTCGGCCTTGTCGATGTGCTGCGCAACGTCGAAATCACCGTCGCAGCTGGCGAGCGCCATGCCATCATCGGGCCAAATGGCGCCGGCAAGTCGACCCTGTTCCACCTCATCACCGGCCGCTTCCCGCTCTCTGCCGGTCGTATCTACCTCCACGGCGACGATATCACCGGCCGGTCAAGCTACGACATCTATCGTCTCGGGATCGCCCGCAGCTTCCAGGTCACAAGCCTCTTCAACCGCCTCTCGGTGTTCGAGAACCTGCGCGTCGGCGCCATGCGTGTGCTCGGTGCCGGTCATGCATGGTGGCGTCTCCTTGATCGCTACCGCCCCCTGCGCGAACGCGCCGAGGAAATGCTGGAAATGCTCGGTCTGGAGGAACGGCGCAATGTCCCTGCCGGTCTGCTCGCCTATGCCGACCAGCGGGCATTGGAAATCGGCCTCGCCATCGTCGGCGGCGCCAACACAATCCTGCTCGACGAACCCACCGCCGGCATGAGCAGACATGAGACCGAACGCGCTGTCGCCCTCATCCGCAAGGTCACCGAAGGCCGTACCCTGCTCGTGGTAGAGCACGATATGGGCGTGGTCTTCGACCTCGCCGACCGCATTAGCGTGCTTGCCAACGGCAATGTCATCGCCTCCGGGCCACCATCCGACGTGCGCGGCGACCCGGCCGTCCGCACGGCCTATCTAGGTGCCGTCGCGGAGACCCTGACGTGACCGCGCCCATGCTCAAAATCCGCGGCCTCGATGCCTGGTATGGCAAAAGCCAGGTGCTGCGCGGCGTCGAACTGGAGGTTGGCAAGGGCGAGATCGTCGCTTTGCTCGGCCGCAACGGCGCCGGCCGTTCGACCACGCTGAAAGCGATCATGGGGGTCGTGCAGCGCGCGGGCCATGTCGAATTCGCCGGTCGTGACATCTCTGTCGCCCAACCGCATGACATCGCCCGCGCCGGCATCGGCTATGTCGCCGAGGATCGCGCAATCTTCCCCGAGCTTACCACCTACCAGAACCTCATCCTCGGCGAAAAGCGCAGCCCCGGCGCCCCCTTCAGCCTTGCCGACGCCTATGCGCTCTTTCCGCGCCTTGAGGAAAGAGCAAGCGCCCCGGCGGGTGCCCTATCCGGCGGTGAACAGCAAATGCTGACAATCTGCCGCACGCTCATGGGCAGCCCTTCCCTCGTCATGATCGACGAACCCACCGAAGGCCTCGCGCCCATGATGGTCGCGGCGGTGCGTGACCTGCTGGAAAGGGTGGCAGCTCGCGGAACCACAATCCTCCTCGTGGAGCAGAAGCTCGCCATTGCCCTGGCCATCTCCAAGCGGCTTTACGTCATGGGTCATGGCCACATCGTCTTCGAGGGGAGCCCCAGCGACCTCGCTGCAAACGCGTCGGTGCGGCGCGAATGGCTTGAGGTCTGATCGAGAGTCCGTACCGCCTCCGCGCACAACTGAAACCGATCAACCCAGAGGCACGTCGATGCGAATGCCGCCAATCCACTCCTTCATCGCCGCAGGCTTCCTCGGCACCGCCCTGTCGGCCCATGCTGCCCCTCCTTGCTCAGTTGATGACATCAAATCACTTAACGTGCCGGACATGACGGTGACCGAAGCCAGAACGGTTGAGGCCGCCGGCGCCGTGCCCGCATTTTGCGAGCTGCGCGGGACCGTCGTGACCCGCGGCGCCAGCGTCGCCGATGGCAGCGCCCGTTTCGCCGCTCAACTGCCTCGCGACTGGCAGCAGCGCTTCCTCTTTCTCGGCGTCGGTGGCAATGCCGGCAACCTGACACCCTCGGCCAACCCCACGGACCGCGCATCCGCCTTGGGCAAAGGCTACATGACCATCCTCACCGACACCGGTCATCTCGGAGATGGCACAACTGCGAAATGGACCCTCCGTGCGGACGGCACGCCGGACATGCCCAAGCGGATCGACTTTTTCCATCGCGCAGCCCACGCCGTCACCGTCGCCGGCAAGGCGCTCGCTGAAGCCTTTTACAGTTCGAAACCCGCGCATGCCTATTTCGACGGCTGCTCGACCGGCGGGCGGATGGCCATGATGGAGGCCGAGCGTTACCCGGAAGACTACGACGGGGTTATTTCCGGCGACCCGATGATGAGCTTCCACACCTACACGGCACGGGCCGTCGTGCAGCAGGCGGCGCTCTCGGATCCCGCCGCCTATATTCCGGACTCTACGCTGGCTGCCATCGATGCACGGGTTACCGCGCGCTGCGACACGATCGATGGCGCCAAGGACGGGCTTGTCCAGGACCCCTCCGCCTGCCCAATCCGAGCGGCCGACCTGCTCTGCCATCCCGGCGAGACACAAGCCTGCCTCAACCCCGCTCAGGTCCGCGTACTACAAAGCTACACCTCGCCGTTTCGCGACAAGCGCGGCGGCGTGATATTCGCGCCCTGGGCAATCACCAACCTTTCGGGCCCGCAGGGCGTCGCCTTCAACGTCACCGGGCGTGCCGCGCCGAACCTGACCGATCTCGTCGCCCCCTGGAAGGCCGACCCTGCCCAGGCCCCCAGGTCATGGGCCCTCGTGCAGGAAATGGTCACCTCCTGGCTCGCCCTCGGCCCCACCGCCAAAATCACCGACCTCGACCTTGATCCCCGTACCAACACCGTTGGCGACAAGATGCTGGCGATGATGAACGCAACCTATGCGGAGGGAAACACGCGCGACGCGGCGAAGCTGAAGCCGTTCATCGCCCAGGGCCGTAAAATGATCCTCTACCACGGCACCAGCGATCCCTCGATTCCCGCGTCCCAATCCATCGCCTTCTACCGTGAACTCACCGCCCAGCAAAAAGGCCGCGCGCGAACCGATGCCAATGTACGGCTGTTCCTTGTCCCCGGCATGCACCACTGCGGCGGCGGCGCCGGGCCGGACCAGTTCGATACGCTCTCCGCCCTCGAAGCCTGGGTCGAGCGTGGCAAGGCGCCAGATACGATCCTTGCCAGCACCAAGCCCGAAAGCCCGATCCAACACCGGCTGCCCCTCTGCGCATACCCGCAACAGGCGCGCTTTCGCGGCACCGGCAATATCAACGACCCCGCCAACTGGCGCTGCCAGGCGGGTAAGGGTAGTTGAACTGACTTTAGGGCAGACCGCTAACCTGTGTTGCGGCCCGCAGATTCGCCCCCATGAGCAGGGGTGGACGGCGTCCCATTTTGATCCCCTGCGGTTGTGCCATAGCCGGATGCCGTTCGTGCGGGCGCAACCGCGCGAGACGTGGGAGATCGTGCTGTATGCTCAAGACCGCGCGTTGGCGTTCTTCCAGGGCGCCTGCACGCACGGCATCTACTGCAACGCGTCGACATGCGCTTCGCGTCGGCATGAAGACGGCGATAGACACGATCATGGTCGGTCGTGAGCGCGCCTATCATCACAGCTTCCAGCAGATGTGCAGTCACGACCTCGTTGATCCCGTGGCCTGCACGCCGGCCTCCGGCCGGGAGCAGTGCCAGGTCGAGGACCGTGTTGGCCTCGTGCCGGAGCGGTTCTTCACGTCGCGGCCGCGGGTCGAGACCTACGAACCGTTGAACGCATGGCTGCTCGACCAGTGCATCGCCTACGCCCGCGCACACCGCCATCCCTGGTTCGCTAGCGGACGATCTGGGCACACTCCGCGGCGGAGCGACCGAGCCTGGCGCTTGGTGAATAGCCTAGCGTCGTCGCGGACGCCAAGATGACCGCCGCGCGTCGCACGAGGAATTGGAGACCTCGGCCACCGGCAACCCGTCCATCACACCGACCAAGATCAAGAAGCTCGCCGACGCCATGAAGCTCGCCTTGCGCGACGGCGATCCGGCCGCGCGGAAAGCCTACCTCCGCCTCTTCGTCGGCAAAATCATCGTCGCAAAAAAGGAAATCCGCATCACCGGCGCAACCGCCGCAATCGAACGTGCGGCCTCAGCGGAGGGGCAAACTGGCTCCGGTGAAAAGGTGCCCAGTTTTGTTCGTGATTGGTATCCCGTAGGGATGCCCAACTTATAGATCACATTGAGTCTAGATGACTCATCGACGATAAGTTATCCTATTGAAAGCATGACGTAAAATAGGCATTTTTGCGATGTGACGCATTGTGACACACCTAGCTAAAGGGAGTGCTATGTGTGGGGACGAATGTGGGGTATAGAGGTGGCTAGCCTCGAAGCTAGGGAGCTTGAAAATGCCGAACGCCAACAACCTCACTGTGCGCAGGATTGAGAACGCTGAACGTCGGGGGAAACCCTACAGAATGTCGGATGGAAACGGTTTGCTGCTTGAGGTTCGGCCGTCCGGCGCAAAGCTCTGGACCCTACGCACGATGGTCAATGGCAAACGCTGTGATATCGGCTTAGGCGGCTATCCCACAGTTTCATTGAAGGACGCGCGCGCAAAGGCGGATACGGCGCGAACGCAGGCACGGAATGGCGTAGATCCAGTCGAAGAGCGAAAGCGCATTGCCAGGGATGAGGCTCGACGGGCAGCTGAGGCCAAAATGGCTGAGGCACGCACTTTCAGCGCGGTCGCAGAGGCCTGTATCGCAGCAGAAGCACCAGGATGGAAAAACAAGCGGACGGAATCAAATTGGCTCAGTTCGCTGGAGCGATGGGTCTACCCTGAACTCGGCTCAATGCCGGTTGCCGACATCGATCGCGCTGCCGTGCACCGCGCAGTTGAGGGGGT
>Ga0164297_10000827_pt1 | contig 36004 bp, 49 predicted proteins | sample GEODES058metaG_FD_113539 | JGI IMG/M metagenome (GOLD analysis project Ga0164297, IMG submission 113539) | Dystrophic lake water microbial communities from Trout Bog Lake, Wisconsin, USA - GEODES058 metaG | ecosystem: Environmental > Aquatic > Freshwater > Lake | place: USA: Trout Bog Lake... | reverse complement strand
AACGTCAATGTAGCACAAGGACCACGTGTAGGTATGGAAGGTGCACACAAGGCCAAACGTGGCAACTTCTTAGATCAGAAAGAGGAACGTAAGCCATTAGCAGATATGATTGAACGTGCATTTGCAGGACGTGCCGCAGAGTTAGAAGCTAATCCAGGCGAACACGAAGTCCCTGAGTCAGGTCAGATTGAAGCTAATAGTCAAATCCGTCGCTTCACAGCTCGTAAGACTAAGTACAAAGATTAACTTGTAAACTCCGTAGTAATAAGTATTAAAGTATAATAACAATAATACTTCTATAAAGGTTTAGAGTGTGTCCTTAACACACTCATATTTTATTTTATTGAAAGGTAAGGAAATGAATCCCACTGTGGTAGAACTAGTATCAGGCATCATATCTTGGTGCACTCCAAATTGGATCAAGCGTCGTCAGATCCGTCCATTATTACAAGAACTGAATCAGCTGATTGCATTGCGTAATCACGCTTATGCTGGTACAGAACCAGTGCCCATTATTAAAGATGAACTTAATATACAAAATGGCCCAAGTCTTGATCGCACACGCAAATATTTACAAGAACAAATTGATTCAGATAAAAATGAAGTAGATTTCTGGCGTGTAAGAATTGCTTATAATGAAGATCGTGACGAACGTCGCCGTGCAATGGAACAAAAAGCAAATCTTATTACTGTTAATGATGCACCAAATGATTATTCAGAAGTAAGAGAACAAGCAAATATTAAAAAAGGAATGGAACTGTAATGAAACGAGAAACAAAAACTCTAGCACCCGCATTCGCGGAACCCGTAACAAAAGAACCAGTAGATTTAGGATTTGACTTAGAAGGCCTAATGTCAGACTTCCCTACGGCTGGCGAACTACAAAAGTTTGTCTATGATCAAACTGGCGTGGTATTAAATCTAAAAGGTCGTAGCAACAAGGTCAAGTATCAGATTGCCCTGGATACACTTAATGGTCTAATGCCACCCGCAGAACTTATTGGTGGTGAAAATCCTTATATGGACAAGAACGATATTGTTCCTGTTGATCCATTAAAAACATTACCACCACAGCCTAAGGAAATCTTTGGCCACAAGCCAGTTACATTCTTCCAAGCTGATACATTCCCACATCCAGATCCAGAATGGAGTGCTATGGGACAAAAGTGTTCAGTAATCTTCCGTAAGTATATTGACAATACCATTACCTATGAAATCATTGGTCCTATTGCTCAACGTGCCATTGGTAATCGTGTGAACAAATATGGCAAGGATGTGCCAGACAAGTTTGTATGGGTTGATCCACGCACAGGCGAACAAATCATTCGCTATGCGGATGGACGTATTACTCCTATTGGCACACGCTTAAAAAACTTTATGACCAAGATGAAAATTGGTAATAAATCACAGTGGGAAACTTGGATTGATCGTGATTTCGTTATTGGTGGCGATGCCGCACAAGCACTTGACAATCCTTGGAATGTCTAATGGTAAATGCACCTGGCTTTGATGCTGAACGTGATCGCCAACAACAGGCCAAGTTAGTAGCTGATACTAAAATCTTGCAAAAGGTAAATGCTGTACATCGTGATGCTTTTATGTTAAAGTATCCTGGACAAGTACAGCATTGCCTACGCTTAACTATGGAACGCTTGCAAGCTGGTTTGGACAAGCGTGATAGTTGCGATGTAGCGGATCCTGACACTTGGCGTATGTCAACGCAGGAGCTACGCGACCTTGCTCAGACAGCACAGTTATTAGACACTATCCTTAAAGGATTCTAAATGTTAGATCCAGCAGTATTAATGCGTCGTGCAGTACGTTATGTCTGTGATCAACATAAAATACCTATCAATGATGTAGTTAATTATACTGGATCAATAAAAATGCATTTTCAAGAGCTGGGTATTTCCATTCGCGACGATATGGAATACAATCAACTCAAATACTTTCGTCCATTTAAACATCAACTTGATTTCTTTGCCACTGGTTCAAGTGATCGTCGTGGTATCCTGGCTGCAAACCGTATTGGAAAAACAGTAAGTACCTGTTATGAAACAGCCATGCACCTAACTGGTAGGTATCCTGAATGGTGGACGGGACGTCGCTTTGATAAACCTGTAACAGCTATGGTAGCTGGTGAGGGCTGGAGTCAGGTTGCACTTGTATTACAAAATGAACTATTAGGAACTAACGATGTTAAGATACGAGACCATATTGGCACTGGTGCTATACCCCGTGATTGTATTATTACGGAAACTATGCGAAGCGATGGCGCTAATTGTATTGGCGTTGAAATACGCCACATATCTGGTAGTAAAAGTTATTTGTTGTTTGCTAACTATACACAGGAAGTTAGACAGATGCAGGGTTTCAAACTCAACCTGGCCGTTTTTGATGAGCAACCGCCAGATGACTTTTTCAGTGAGATTGTTACGCGAACAGCTACTACACAAGGACAAGTACTGTGTTCGTTTACCCCACTCAAAGGACTTAACGGATTAGTATCAAAGTTCTGGCATCATGAAGAAGGTTATGAGCATATTCGTGTCAGCTGGGATGATGTACCTGAATACGATCCTTGGGGCGAACCATTCTTATTAAATTCTACGAGGTTACAACTTGAACGAGATTATCTCCCACATGAGCGAGATGCTCGTCGCAATGGTGTTCCTGTTATGGGTAAAGGAGCTGTTTTCCAAATTAGAAACTGGCCTACTTATAAAAACGGGACTTATGATTTCCGCAATACTAGTGGTCTACTACGTCTTATCGCATTGGACTTGGGACTTGTTAATGACAAGACCGTGCTTAGTCTTATATACTGGGATCCTAATGGATCTGAAGCTTGGTTAGATCGCCAAATAGTAGTCAAGGGCACAGAAGAGGCCAATCCTATCAACTACATACAAAATCTAATGCGTCCTGAAGTGTTTGGATGTCCTATTGTCTTACCACCTGATGCGGGAACCGTAGGCCGCTATACTATGTCAGCACTAAGTATTAGACAGCTATTTGAACAATACGAATTAAACGTATATCCAGAGCCAATACACAATCCGCCTGATGATCAAGGACGTACTACTAATCATAAAGCGTTTGGTATTAACGTAATGCGTCAAATGCTTGAAATGGGGACTTTTCACGTCAATGAAAACTGTGTTGAATTTCTTAGAGAAGCTCAAAACTATTATGTGGATGACAAGGGCAGGTTTAGTGATCCAGATGACTGTATTGATTCTGCTCGTTACGCATTGCTTGGGTGCTTAAATGGCTGGGCAGAAGAGTGGGATAACCGTAGTCCGCAACAACGATTCCGCGATGCCGCACACAATATGCGTGTACGCAAACTACAGCAAAACACAGCAGACCGTCCTGCTTGGAAACGCACTTACTCTGCTGATGAGTAGGGCATAAATAATAAAATAAACAAAGGTATTTAATAATGTTGGATTTAAAAAACGTAGTTGTTAGCAATCTAAACACAAACACTGGCTCATTGGCTCGTTTTGTAAAAATGAAGAGCTTGTTGGATCAAAAGTGTGCGGCAAACTTACGTTTGTTAGCTACCAAGAACAACATTAACCGTACAAGCGATTATCATTACCTTGTATTAGCAATGACACAGTCAACTGAACCTGTAAACGGTTTAGACTATATCCACCCTGTAGTTAAACCTACTGTAGATTACGCTACTAGTGTAATTGTTAAAGGTATGGCACAGAATGGCGAGATTAACTTTGAATTCGTTGCAGATAACGAAGATGACGAAGCCGCGGCACGTCAAGCTACCAATATGGTACACAAGTTGATTAATCAAAACAATGATCCGCACTTTATTCTACAACATTGGGTAATGGATGCTTGTCTACACAAGAATGGCGAAATGCTAATCAGCCCAATGCGTGAGCAAGTTGTACGCTATGTAACTACTACAGGTACATTAGACCAACTTAAAGCCTTTGAACAACAAGCTGAAGAACAAGGTCTAACAGCCAAACGTAATAGTCGCCGTAAGAAATCAGTAGATATGGCTAAGGTAGTTGCAGAGACACAACAGTTCCTACAATCAACGGATCAAGCACAAGCTGAACAACAAATACAAGCACGTATTGATCGTAGCCGTGCTATTGCCAAAGGCGATACAGCACAAGATCCTACAGAAGATTTTGCACAAGAAAACAATTTACAACTACAAAATGGTGAAGATGCATTAGATGAAGCTATTGCACGTAACACTATCTATGATGCAGAGTACAAACTTACTGGTTATACATTAAACATTAAGTTCCGTCCTATTGCACAACACTATTGGATGTGTGATCCAACTGTTATTGAAGTACAAGATCAACCATTCTGCGGTTTCTACAAACCAATGAGTATTCAAGAAGCAACTGAATTGTATCCAGACATTGATCTGGAGGAGTTTAAGATCTATGCTGAATACTCAAACGTGGGCTCTTATCAGGCTGGTAGCTTACTCAATAACTTGGCCATTCATGCTCGTGATAGTGTGCCTATTAATGGACTCCCAGCGCAAGGATATTCCGCACAAGAACCAGAAGCACGTCAAGTTACTGTTCTTACTGTATGGAATCGCTATGATATTGACGGCGATGGCGAGTTGGAACTTGTTGAACTAATCTATTCAGGACAGTATGTTATTAGTGCTCGCGAAGTAGAATTTATTCCTGTAGCCAATATGTGTCCAAAGCCATTACCACAAAACTTCTATGGTATGAGTATTGCTGAATCAGTAACTCCTATGCAAGAGTATATGACCTCTGGTTATCGTGCAGAGTTAATGATGGGCTTGCTACAATCAACCCCACGTATTGGTGTTAAACCAGATAAAGTAGACTTTGAAGAAATACAAGACGGTGAAGCCGCAATCTTTATCTTGGACAGTAAGTTTAATCCAGCAACAGATATCTATGCAATGCCTACACCACAAGGTAATCCAACATTCTTAGACAATACGCTACAACGTATGCAGAATGATGGTATGGCAATGACTGGTATGACAAGTCCGCAAGATGTATTCAATCCAGAAATTATGGATCCAGGTAATTCAGGAGCAAAGTTAAACTTAGCTCTAAGTCCTAACCAAATTATTCAAGACAATACAGTTAAAAACTGTGCTGAAGGCTTGAAAGATGCTATTTGGTTAGTATGGCGTACATTAATTGCACACGCTGATGACTATGGTGTTAAGAAGTTGGCCAAAGAATATAATCCAGAAAAGAAAGCCATATTCTTAGATGGTGAATCATTTGACAATATGGATTTTAATGATCGTAAAACTATTCACATTGACTTGGCATTAGGTATGAAGTCAGAAGAAAACAGTTTGCAACGTAGTCAGATTATTAAACAAGCACAAACACAATTAAATGCTGAAGTAGCACAAGCTGTTCAAATGGGTGCTGGTACTCCAGAATTGTTTAAGAAGATGCGTAAACCATATGAAGATATGCTTTATACATTAGGTGTTAAAGATGCTGACGCATACCTATTGACAATGGATGAAGTTACCGCAATGGCGCAACAAGCAGAACAAAAAGCACAAGCCGCACAAAAAGCCGCACAAGCTAATCCTCCTGCTAAAGATCTTAAAGACAAAGCAGGCGCACAGTTGGATCAAGCACGTGCTCAAGAGATTATTGCTGATATCAACGGCAATGATGCTAAACGTCAATTAGAAGGTGTAGCTTTATTAGGCGAACATAAGGCTCGTGCTTTTTAACGCATAAATAGATTTACTGGATAGGAAATGAAATGATTGAAAATGACGTTGTAGAAGCGTTTAATAAACGCATGACTGTTGATCTTAACAATATTAAGTCAATGACACCAGCACAGCTGGACCGTGTTAAAGATATGGGCAGTCAAGCAGAGAATTTATTGAAGAACAAAGAGTTCGCATACTTTGTTCATACGTTCAAGTTTGAACGTGTAGATGTCCTAACAGATATTGCAGGACATAGCGAGGAAGATAACAGCCTGAGAGTTGCTCTTAGCAACCAGCTCACAGGTGTAGATGAGTTCGTTAAATCGCTTAAACGTGCGGTTTACTTTAAGAACCGCGTGGTAAGTCAACAGACAGGTCAATTGGCCGCTGAAGACCCCATAGCGTAACATAAAAGGAGTATCCAATGGATACAGTTGTTAATGATATACCTAATGTCGTCGTAGACACGGTCCCTGTCAAAGAAGCCAGTGTGGGACTGGATGCAATAGCACAGAAAATGGCCGCGATGCGTAACCAAGTTCAAGCTACCATACCCGCTGGGACAGGTTCTTCTGATGAGGCAAACGCAGAAGCCCCTGTGGCACCTAAAGGTGTAGAGATCCAGGAAGAAGTTCCTGAGAACGATACCAATTTGAATGAGCCAGAAGTTGCAGGACTAGAAGCAGAGTATGATGAAGATGGCAACGAAGAAGGAGTAGCCCCTGAAGAGGTAAGCGAACCAGATTCGTCTAAAGCAGAAGTTATTGATTTCTTGGAGTTTGCAGAAACTAACCCTAACGCTAAATTTAAGTTTATGCGTAATGGTAAAGAAATTGAAATAGATGCAAAGAAAGCCGCCGCCATATTAGGCCAAGGTGCCGCAATTAGCGAAGAAGCAAGACAACTTAAGATTCAAAAAGCTGAATTTGATGAGTATCTCACCAATAAGAAAGCTGAACAAGATGGACTTATGTTGGCAATGGAATTCACTGTACGCCCACAGTTACAAAAGGCGTATGATGAAGTGATTAAGGTACAGCAGTATCAGAATACCTTTAGAGAACAGTTAGCACGTACTCAAGATCCTGTACAACAGGCTCAGATACAGGCTAATATGCAACAGAATGATCGTTACCTACAACAAATTGGTGGCACAATCAATCGTCTAAAGCCTAATCTGGAACAGTTTTACCAGTTACGTAGTAATCAAGTTCGCGAGATTCTTGATAGCAATAGAAAGTCATTCCAAGATAAGGAATTGCGTAATAGTGCTATCTATGAAGAAGTTCGTGACAAGGTAAGTAAGGGTTGGGGAGCGGCTAAGAATCAATTGGTTCCTGGCGTAAATAATATAGACCTTGTAACAAGTGATGAGCATATCTTATCCTTGATACGAGATGGTTTAAAATATCGTGACCGTCCCAAAGCTAAAGGTGCTGGCAATAGTATTGCCGCATTAACTACACGTAAGACCGCAAGTTCCATTCCTTCAGGTAATCAAAAGAGTCAAGTTGAAAGCCTTCGTGAAAAAGCCAGGGGCGGCGATATAAAAGCCGCAGATAATTTATTATTGGCACATCTGAGTAACATCAGAGCCAAGCGTAGATAAAACAAAGCCAAATTAAAGGAGAAATATTATGGCAGCTCAAGGTTATAACTCAACCGCAGTCATTGGCAATGGTGCATCTGGTAACTACCAAACTGATATCGTTGTTAAAGACTTAGACTTAGATGTATCAAATCGTGTAAAAGACGATACCCCAGTTTTAAATATGTGTATGGCTAAAAAGCGTAAAGTAGTTTCTACATTACCTTTATGGACAAACGACGTTTATCGTCTACCACAAATCCAAGCTAACCAAGAAGGTCAAGCTGTTAGTTCTGCTAGTGTAGAATCACAGTCACGTGCCAACTTAGGTAACTACACACAGATTTTCAGTACAGTTGTTGGTGCTACTGGTACCGCACGTGCTGTTGAACAATCTGGTGGAGATCCACAAGCATACCAAGAAGTTAAGCAGTTAATTGAATTGATGTTTGACGTAGAAGCTCAAATCGTACGTGCTGACCAAATTGGTACAAAATACAGTGGCCAAGCAGGTTTTGCATCTGGTTTCGCTGGTAACGTATTTGGTAACGTAATAAACATCAGCAGTTCTACTCAAGTTCCAGGTTGGACATTCGTGTCTAACGTTACTGGTGACCAAGGTGGTAACGTTCAGTATCAAACAAGTAGTGCATTTGCGGCAGTAAGTTCACAGCCTGTTGTAAGTCCAGTTTCTGGTTCTGTTACAACATTTGGTCCACAAACTGGTCGTCGTATGGGTTCATTGAACGCATTCGCAGGCACACACAGTTTCAACCCAAGTCCAGCGGCAAGTTTCTATACAAACTTCAATGCTGAAGGTAGCGATACAGTTACTCAAGGTACAGCAAACGTATTAACTATTGGTGGTGGCGCAAGCAACAATAACAACGGTGAATACTTAGGTAGTTCTTACTATTCATATACTTCTAGCTTACAACAGTTTGCTCCAAGTTTATACAAGCAGTTAGTTACTACAGCTGAACAACGTTTCAATGCGAAGATCCGCACAATCGTATGCCCAACATCATTACGTACACATTTAAGCGATACAATGCCTACATCACGTAGCATCAACCGCGTAAATAGTGAGCGTGGCGATACTATTGCTACATACGAAGGCGACTTCAACTACACTTACGAGATTTTTGATTCTTGGATTATGGATCAAGTTGGTGTAGGTAATCAGATCTACTTCTTGAATGAGGAAGTCCTCCAGTGGGGCTCTTTACGTGATTTAGGTCCTAACAATGAAGTATTCAGTAATGCTGATGCTAGTTTAGATCAGTTCATCCTTGAAGGTACTTTAATCGTACGTAACCCAGCTGGCGTAGCTGTATTGCACGATATTAGTCCTAACGGAACATACGTTGGTGTTAACCCATCAACTGGTGCTTCTGGTTCATTACGTTCTACAACATACGTACAACGTCTCAATGCATGGGACAACTCAACCTTCTAATTAAGTTTTACTTAATTACAAGTATGGAAGGGGCTCTTAGGAGCCCTTTTCCTTTGGCCATAAATAGATATATGACTACATACGATGAATTTGCTAACTATCACGATAAATCAGAACTTGATGGTCCTGATCCAGAGTTTAATCAAGACGCACACCGTTGGGACAAAGGCGGATTAGCCACAACAGATAATGGTATTGCTGATCGTTTATTACAAAATGATAAACTATATAAACAATTAAAAGGTGATTGGACCAATACAGGTTACAATCTAAGTAAAAACATTAAGACAACAACTGGTCGCGATGGTGGCAAGATGTATCTTACAAAAGAACAAATGAATATTCCTGCAATTTTAGAACATTGTCAGGATTATCGCAAACGTGCAGAAGCAGGATTTATGGATCCATTAGCTCCTATTATGCCAGATGGCAAGTTAGGCTACAAGTGGATGGAGTTGCCAGAAGTCATTGCATTTGAAATATGTAATAAGTACTTTGGTGGTATGCCCTGGGCCGCTATTAAACGTGATAAGACATTAAAAGCACAATTTTATAAAGTAGTACAACAAGAGTTTAATGCTTTTGTTTGCTACCCAGGAGGCAAATTGCCTATTCCTGTTGATGTACCTTATCCTAACCCAATAGGTTCTGATAAATTCTTTAAAGGCCATAAAGTATGAGCACACAAATTTCTGACGCAACAGCGTTAGTTTCTTACATACAAGCATTTACGGGTTCCAGTAATAATCAAGAGATACAACAATGTATCTACCTTACTGAAATGATGATGCGTAACATTGAACTACCAGCATTGCGTACAAATCCTTATAATACATTTGGTATTGCAGACCAAAATGGTTTTGTTCCTATTCCACCTGATATGAATAGACCTATTCTATTCTTTAATCAAGGATTAACCAGCACTACCGCTGGAGCAACCAACACAGCTGGTCCTTGGATTGTTTATGACCGTATTGGTGATCGCGATATGATTGGCGATCAGATGATTGAAAACTTATATCTAAAACCTTTAAACATTCCGCAAGTGTATCGTGGTAAGTTTAGTGAAGTAGGACAGAACTATGAATTCCTACCAGGACTTGGTCAAGGTGAAATAATCAATATGTATTATTTTACTACTTGGCCAGAACTGTTTAGTTTAGATACAAGTGGTAATCCAATTTTAAACAACGTAGTACTACAATCATTTCCTGAAGGTTATGTATATGGAACATTACATAACTACTATCTAAAACGTAAAATGACTGATGATGCCAATGGTTGGTTAGCCAAATTTAACTTGGCTTGGGATACTGTTGAAGATCAGAACAACAAAGGTAAATGGTCAGGTGGACATAATCGCTTGACAAGTATTTTCCAACCACGTAAAGATAGACGCTACACAGCAAGATAATTAAGGAATAAGATATGCCAAGTCTGTATGGACAAAGCGGTAATGTAACCGTTAATAGCAGTAATACTATGGGCCTATATGCTATTGCCAATACTGGCAACGTAGTAACAGCCAATGTTTCATCAGTAAACACTACTGGTCTATACACACGTGGCGGCAATGTCTATGTACCAAGTTCAGCACAACAATTATTAAATTTATTAAGCAATAATGGTACTGTTTATTTTCAGTTAGATCCCGCTTACGCAAATCAAAAGGTAGAAGCATTTGCAATCACAGGAAATACAAGTGGTGGCAATTTACAAATTCATTTAGTGGGCGATGTTACAGGTCTTGGTATTACTGGACAACCAGTTACCACAACATTAAGCAATACAGCATTAAGTCATTACACTGGTAATATTACTGGTAATACATTAACTATTAGTACAGGTATTTTCTGGGCCAATGGTCAGGCATTCCTAAGTTCAAGTTATGGTAATAGTAACGTTGCGGCTTATATGTCAACATTTTTGCCTACATACAATAGCAATATTGGTACTACACGTACAGGTAATCTTAACACTGGCAATGTATACGCTAACAACGGTTTCTTTAATGGAAATATTACAGTTGGTAATATTAATGTCACTGGTGTATCTCATTTTTCTAATGTTAATACAACAGTAACAACAACATTATTGGCTAATGCCAATGTACCAAGTACAAATACAACAACAGGTACTATCGTATCCTATGGTGGTGTTGGTATTGTTGGTGATTTAAATGTTGGTGGAAACATTACAGCAAACTTGGGCACATTAGCAGTTGGCGGAAACATTACAACTAATAGTAATGTTGTATCAGGACAAGGTGTATATGCCACACAATATTTTTGGGCAAATGGTGCACCATTCCAGAGTAGTATCTATAGCAATGCAAACGTAACAGCATATCTTGCGGCTAACACAGATCCAACTATTATTGGTATTAATTCTAATGTTTCCTATGTACAAGCAAACCTAACTACATTTGAAACTTACGCCAATGCTACCTTTGCTACCCAAACAGCATTACAAACATTAGATGCCAACGTTGGTGCATTTGAAATTTATGCCAATGCCACATTTATTGCATCAGCAACAGCCTATGGCAACAGTAACGTAGCCGCATATCTTGCCGCCAACGTTGATCCAACTATTATTGGTATTAATTCTAACGTAGCAAAGATCAGTGCCAATTTAGGTGCATATGAAATCTATGCTAATACACAAATAGCAACTATTACAGCTAACTTAGGTGCATACCAATTATATTCTAATGCCAATGCGGCATTTCAAGAAACAGAAATACAAAGTTTGGTTTCTGGTTTTGCATCCAACGTTGGAACATATTTAACACAATACAATGGTAGTATTGGTACCAACAACGCTATTAATTTTGCTAAAAAATGGGGTTATAATGCTGGATATCAAAGTAGTGCAAGTACCGCAATTGCCATTGGCGATCAAGCTGGTTACACTGGTCAAAATAGTTATTCTATTGCGATTGGACATAATGCTGGCCAACTTGGCCAAGGCAATCAAAACGTTGCAGTTGGATCAAATGCAGGTGGATACGGTCAAGGTGATTACGCTATTGCCATTGGCGCTTTTGCTGGTTATAATATTAACACTCCAGTTGCCCAAGTCGCCAATAGTATTGTAATTAATGCTAATGTTGGATATAACCAAGGTCTATCAGCAACAAACGCTGGATTATATATTGATCCAGTTCGTCTTGATCCAACTAATACCGCACAAACAGTTTATTACAATACTACAACAAAAGAATTAACTTATACTATATCAGGCGGTGTCGCTTATGGTAATGCCAACGTAGCACAATATCTACCGTACTTTGGTGGAAACATTGGTGGAAACATTGATTACACAACCGTATATACACAATCCTTTACAAGCAATAGTTCTTGGACAGCACCTTATGGTGTTACAAGTATTAACGTATTAGTAGTAGGTGGCGGTGGTGGCGGTGGAAGTGGTTCTTCAGGATCATTTGCTGGTGGCGGTGGTGGCGGTGGTAATGCTATTGTTACTACCTATTCTGTAACTCCTGGAACAGCTTATACCATTACTGTTGGTGCAGGTGGTGCCGCAGGACAAGCTGGTAAATCAAGTGCATTTGGAACTCTAAGTGTAACTGGCGGCGCCGCAGGATCATCAACATCAGGTATTGGTTGGAAAGGTGCCCAGGGTATACCAAACGGTGGTGGTACTGGTGGTACTACTGGCAGCTCTGGAACAGCTGGTGGTGGTGGTGCAAGTTCAACTTCAGGCGGAGCTTACCAAACTCCTGATGGTGGTCAAGGTATACAAACATCTATTACTGGGGTCTCGTCATATTTTGGTGGCGGTGGTGGTGGTGGCGCTGGCGGCGCCAGTTTCGTGAATGGTACTGGTGGCGCTGGTGGCGGTGGTGCTGGAGCACAATATAATGGTGGTAGTGCCGCTGTAGCTGGATCAGGTCAAACTGGTGGTGGCGGTGGTGGTGGATCTTATTATTCCGCACATACCGCAGGAGCCGCTGGCGGTTCTGGTATTGTTGCTATTTCTTACTCACAGCCTGTTATTCCAGGAACTATTACAGCAAATACATTTACAGTATTTAATGGTATATTTTGGAGCAATGGTACTCCATTTAGTGCCACAAGTTCATATGGTAATGCCAACGTAGCGTCTTATTTGGCAAGTAATACAGATCCAACTATCAGTACTTTAAATGCCAATGCGGCTGTACAAGCTGTGCAAATTAACACTTTAAATGCCAACGTTGGTGCATTTGAAACCTATGCCAACGTAACATTTGCTACCAAGACATCATTACAAACATTAGATTCTAATGTTGGTGCATTTGAAACTTATGCTAATACAGCGATTCAAACTATTAATGCTAATTTAGGTGCATATCAGATTTATGCTAATGCCAACGCGGCTTCACAAGCAACAAGCATTAACGCATTAAATGCCAACGTTGGTGCATTTGAAACGTATGCCAATACAGCAATACAAACAATTAATGCTAATTTAGGTGCATTTGAAACTTACGCCAATGCTACATTTGGCACAAGCAACTACGGCAATGCCAACGTGGCCGCTTACTTGCCTGTTTATGGCGGATTTGTTAAAGCTAGCAATCTCCAATTGGGTCTTGGTGCAACCATTACAGCGCCAGCAGGAGATTTGTCATTATTACCAACACCAGGCGGAAATGTTCTTATTGGTGGAGGTCCAAGTTCTGCTACAAATCATTTACTTGTAATGGGCAACATTACATCAACTGGTTATTTTATTGGTAATGGTAGTAAATTATCTAATTTACCAGTGCAGGCTGGCACATATACTAATGCTAACGTATTATCATACTTAAGTGGTGGCACCTATCCTGGAGATATCAATGCTACTAGTGGTGTGGTAAATGCCGCGGCAATTAATTCTTCTGGACAAGTTACAGCAGGCACATACTTACAAGCTAATAATGGATTATATTCATTAAGTTCTATAACTGAATCATATTCAGATGGTATTGTTGTTGATTATACAACTGGCAATGGTCGCATTAGTGTTGGTACCGCAGATGCATTAACATTCTATGCTGGCGGTCCTGGAGCTACTCCAACAGCAGTTTTATACCCAACTGGTAATCTTGTATTGCCAGGTAGTTTAACTATGACAAATGGTGTATTCTGGTCTAATGGTACACCATATAGTTCAGGTGGCGGTAGTTCATATGGTAATACACAAGTTGCCGCTTACTTATTAGCACCAGGCCCAATTGGTAGTGGTACACCAAATACTGGTGCCTTTACAACATTGGCAGGTACATTATCAACTTCAAGTCAACCTAATATTACCAGCCTTGGTACATTAACAAGTTTGGCAGTTAGTGGAATAACAACACAAGGTGGCAACGTTGTTATTACTAGCGGCACAGATACAACTACAACAACCACAGGTGCATTAGTATTAACTGGGTCAGGTGGTGCAAGTATTGGTGGTAATGCTTATGTTGGCAACAACTTGTATGTTGGTTCCAACGCATTAAGTTTAAACTTAACAACTCCAACTATTGTTGCTGTTGATAACGGCTCAACATACGCACAGGCCGCTATACAAAATCGTACCAATACAGGTTCCGCAGACTGGATTGCATATGGCAATAACTATCCTGGTGCAACAAATGACCACGGATGGGCAGACGTAGGATTTACTGGTGATGCGTTTAATGATCCTAACTACTCAATTACCAAAGCAAACGATGCTTACTTGTTTGGTTCTGGTGCTAACGCAACAGTTGGTGGTAATTTAGTATTAGCCACAGACTATGCTGGCAGTTACAATGACATCGTTTTTGGTGTTGGATCATTCTACTCTAACTCAGAAGTTGCTCGCTTCCACGGTAACACTTCTAACAGTGGAACATTTAACATTGGTGTCAAAACCACAGTAGCCAATATTACAAGTACCAATGGTTATTTCTGGGCCAACGGCACACCATATTCAACAGGCAGTGGTTCAAGTGGTGTAAGTCAAATTGTTGCTGGCACTGGTATTAGTATTAGTCCCTCAGGTGGTACTGGTGTAGTTACCATTACCAATACTGGTGGTGGTACAGGCACATATGGCAATTCTAACGTAGCCGCATACTTACCAACTGATCCAACAATCACCGCAATACAAGCTAATATTGGTACATTGTATCTTGGTAATATTAGTACACAGGCTAATTTAGGTGCGTTCCAAAGTTATGCCAATAGTACCTTTGCTACAAGCACAAGTAGCTTTAATGGCAACTTAGGCGGTCAAATATTATATGATGCAATCAATGAACGTACATTTGCTAACGCTTATCCATTAAGCACACCAGACGCTACTATTGTCAACAATAGCTATAGTGCGTATGCTGTTTATAAACCAGTTTACACAAATGGTCAAGTTCAACAACCGCCATTATCCAATGCCACAACAGCTGGTAGTAGTATTGTTAGTACTTCAAGTCAAGTTGTTGGTTTACTACAATCAAGTAATATTGCATTACAATCTGGTTATGGTTATGCTGGTCAAAACCGTAATACAGTTGGTTCAGCTATTACAACTTATGTAACTCCAGTAACCGCTAACTCAATGACTAACAATGATCGTGTTCGCGGCTTTGGTAGTTATTTAGATATGGATTTACGTGGTTATACTTGGGGAACAATGAGCAATACCAGTCAAAACGCCACAACTATTACGGCGCTGACCAGTATTGTTAACGTTAATGGTTCAGGTAGTACTAGTACCGCTATTGGTGGAACACTTGGTACATTAGTTGCACCAAGTGCTGGTTCAACAGCCAACGTACAATATTCAACAAGTGTGTTAGCTGTACATAGTTTATTGTCCACAGCTGGTGCAACAGGTAAAGCTAACATTGCTTATGCTCGTTTAATATCACCAAGTGTGTCAGGATTTAGTGCCAACTTAACTATACAAAACTTAATTGGTTTACACACTTATTCAGGGTGGGCTGGTACAACAGGTGCTGGTTCTACTTCAGGTGCTTTCAATGCTTATGCATTATTAAATGAAGATTTATCAACTGTAATACAGACCAATGGTCCAGTTATTGCTTCTGGTAATATTACACAAAGTGGTACAGGTAATAATCAATTCTTTACTACCGCAGGTAACGTTCAGATTGCAAACTTCCTTGAATTGGGTAAAAACTATAATGGTAGCGCCAGTGGAACAATTACAATTGGTTCAAGCACTAACTTAAAATCAATTCAACAATATATTTTATCAGGCGCCACTACCATTGCACTTGCACCAAGTGGTAGTTGGCCAAGCGGTGGAAACTATAATATTGTTATGGACTTTATTGTAGCACAAGATGCCACTGGTGGACGTACATTAACTTGGCCAGGTGGTTTTAACGTTACTGGTTCATTGAATCTAGCACCAAGTCAACAAACTTATGCTCGTGTGTTCTTTGATCCAAGTGCAGGATCAGGACAAGTAAGTTATATTGGTGGTATTAATGTTACTGCCGCAATGACAGCTACATTAATACGTACTATTACAGGCTTCGCAGGTTGGACTGTAGCGGTCAGCGATAATGGCGGACAGATAGCCTATTGGGATACTACAAATAATCGTTGGAGTTACATTCAAACTGGAGGATCAGTATAATGGCAATGCAAGCAGTTAAGACGCCTTTTACAAATATGAGTTTTACTCCTGACGTGCCATCAAGTGCGTTAGGAGCCAATGAATATAACGTTGGTCAAAACGTAGAAACAGATGTACGTAGTATTAAATCCGTATTAGGTGATCAATATATTTTAAGTCAAATCACAGGCAATCCAATATTTGTTACGTCAGGGTTTGATGTTAATGATGTATATTGGTTTATAGTTGCAACAAGTCAGGGACAATGGTATGCTATTGATAGTGCTGGTATTACTAATATTACTCCAAGTGTTGGAAACTTCACTGGTTATAGCGTTAATACTGTTATTACCGCAAGTTGGAATGGAACGGTAGTATTTTTAAATGATGAAACTAATCCACCAATGTATTTTGAACCAGGTCAATGGGGACAAATACGTTTATATGATAATAGTCCAGATAACTATGTTTGGAACTATGATGTTGGATATGATATCTCAGGCAACGTTGTTCCTTTATATTCAAACCTAACAGCAGGATTTTTGCGTGTATACAATAGCCCTAATTTGGGATCATTATTGGTTGCTGGCAACTTAACAGGCGATATTAATTCTAACGTAGTACCTAATGGTGGTACAGTACAAAACTTACCAACTACAGTTCGCTGGAGTCAAAATTTTGGTCTTAACTCAGGTCCACAAACTTGGGCACCTACTATCACCAACGTGGCCAACGAAGTAGAAATGCCAGTGCGTGGTATGATCGTAGATGGATTCTCATTAAATGGAAATTTCTATATTTGCAGTTATTGGGATACTTGTATGATGAGTCCTATTGCATATCAATCAAGTTATGCACCTGTATTTGGTATTAAGATTGTTAGCCAGGGTCGCGGGCTAATAAATGAAAACTGTTGGGCAGTTGTTGACAATGTGGCCTATGGTGTTGATGCTCGCGACATATGGCAGTTTGATGGCGGAACCTTTACACCTATTGGAGACCAAACAGTTAAAAATTATTTTTATGCAAATTTGAATAGTGCTTATACCAATCAAATTTTTATGATTAATAATACCAGCAAATATCAAGTTGAAATTTATTATCCAGATCTTACATCAACTGGTCAATGTAATCAGATGCTGGCATATCGTTATGATTTAAAAGTATGGCAACCACCACGTCAAGTAAGTCAAGCAACTATGGCCACAGAAGCTCCTCGTTTTATTGCCAATGTGCCAAATTTAGCAACACGTGGTGTTGTTTATAGTAGCTATGCTACAAATCAACACTTGATACAAAAAGACACAGGAACAAGTTTTTTAGGTTCGCCTATTACAAGTTTATTCCAACGTAACAATATCAGTTATGGTCAACCATATAGTGCTTCAGTACTAGTACATCGTGTACTTCCTGAGGTATATGGCACAGGTAATATTAACATCACCATTGGAGGCAACAACTCTGTTGGTAGTGCACCATCATTTCAAAGCACACAAACGGTGCCTATTCAAACTGACAATCCTTGGGTGCAGATTGATCAAAATGAATACCGCGTAATTACCATGCAGGTAGGAACTACAAGTTCAACAGATTCTTGGCAGTTAAGTGCCGCCAACTGGCAAGTAACAGTTGTACAGGATACCCATTAATGAGTAACTTTGCTTTAGACACCAGCAGTAGTCAAGGCGATCTTGTAAGTAGCCTTAATTATGCTTTGGCCAATTTAGGTACGTTTGATGCCAATGCCGTTGCTAATATTGCTACTATTGTAGTAGAAAATATTTTATCTAATGCCAACATTATTTCTAATGTATTATCTAATGCCAACGTAGTTACAGCAAATACTACCACAGGTGCATTAAGTAGCGTACACACTGGTACTATTAATTATTTGTACAATTATGTAAACGTCAAGTATGCTAATAGTGCTACAGGTGGTTCAGGCTTTAGTAGTAATAGTGCTAATAAAAGTTATTATGGTGTACACAATACCAAAGATGGTAGCATTAGCAATAATCCAGTTGATTATCAATGGTTTCAGGTGGTTGGCGGATTTGGTACAACACGCGGTCTTTATCATACAACAGCAGGTGGTGGATTAGTTTATTTTGAACCAAGCACCATCAGTCCAAGTATATATTATACTCCTGTTGTAGATGATACGCCAATTGCGTTACAAAGTCTTGCCAACAGTATTGTAGTAACCAATACCATTAATCCTGGCGCAGTTACCAACGTTGGTATTGCCACACAAACTATTACTACCAACAATATGGCATTTGGTATCATTACCGCAGACTTGCTTGCGGCCAATTTGATTATTGCCAAAGACATTGTTAGTACAAATGCTAATTTAGGTAATGTGTCAAGTGCTGGTTATTGGCTACAGGCCAATTCAGGTAGTGCTCGCTTTGGCGGCAATGTCAGTATTGGTAACAATTTAACTATTGGTTCTAATGCCACAGTGGGCAATAATATCAGCATTGGTAATAATTTAACAATTGGTAATAATGCAGTAATTGGTGGAAATTTAACTATTGGTTCTAATGCCACAGTGGGCAATAATATCAGCATTGGTAATAATTTAACAATTGGTAATAATGCAGTAATTGGTGGAAATTTAACAGTTGCAGGTTTAATTACTGGTGCAAATTTAAATGTTAATACTGTAAGTACTACCAATATTAAACAAAATGCAGTAACTTTAACTTCTGGATTTACGTTTGTACCAGCCTCGTATGTTATTAATAATCCTCCAGTTACATTTATAGGAGCATACGATGGATACTATTGGTATAGTACAAGTGGTAATCTTATTTTAAATGGTGAAATAGGCTTCTTAGCAGGTCAAGCTAACGTTACTACTATTATTAGTGGGGCACTTGATGTAAGTGGATACGCTACATCATCAGTTCCGTGGGTTTCTACTATTCAAGGTACTATAGTTAGAGTTGAAGCAGATTTTAGTGGAAATACATTAGTAACTCCAGTTGCGGCAACAAATACAAGTTCACCAGTAATACAAACTTATGCGGCTGGTACAACTTATCCAGCACAACAACAATTACTACCAGCAAGAATATCATCTATTTCTGTAGTAGATCAATTTCCAACTGCCTTTGGATCAGGAGAAATCGTTGCTTATGTTTGGGTATTTTTAACACAGGTAGGAGTTTTTTCAAATGTTATTCCCACAGTGGGAAATATAACATTATCTCAATCAACATTAACAGCAACCAATTACTTAAGATAAAATTATGTTCGCAAATATTATAGCAAATATTACTGTTCCTATATCAAATACAATACCCAAGGTATTTCCAATAGATATTGGCTTACGTAATCTACGTGATCAACTATTAAAGGATAATGTTGATACTATGAATCCTATCAGATACGCAAGTTTAACAAATGACCAACAAGCAGAAATAGCCACATATAGACAAGCATTATTAGATGTTCCACAACAATCAGGCTGGCCTACCGCAATTGAATGGCCTACTAAACCTACTTGGTTATAGTACAATAAATATAGATAGCGAAAGATAAACACAATGGATGAACTATACAGCGGCGATAATGTAACAATTGGCGATCCAGGTAGCGATTATAATAATATGCAACCTATAGCACCAACTTGGGATAATTCCACTACCTGGGGAGATACTACTCCTATTGATAATAGTCAATATCAATATAGTACTAATACTGATGTATACCCTGATGGCAATGGTGGTTATACTGATATTAATGGTAATCAGGTTGATAGTACAGGACAACCAATTAGCTATGATAGTAATGGTAATCAAGTTGACAGCAATGGTAATATTATTAACCAAGCCAGTCCATATCAAATGACCAGTAATGATCAAACTATTACCCCTGGTGGAACTGATGCTAACGGTAATCCATTGGATGTAAATGGTAATCCAATTCCACCTGGGCAACAAACTACACAAACTGGACAACAAAGAACACAAACTGGACAACAAACTACACAAACTGGACAACAACAAAATAAAGGCCTATTAGGCGGATTATTGGGTGGTGGCAGTTCAACAGACAGTAGTGGAGGCAGTAGTGGCTTATTAGGTACTTTAGGTATGTTAGCCGCAGGTGCTGGTGTTGGTGCATTGTTATCTAATATGTTATCCAACAAATCCAGTAATACTGGTACTTCAACAGTTGCTCCTGCACATGCCGCAACTATTGCCGCAAGTAATTTAACTAATACTCCATTAGCCAATCCTGGTGTCAATCCTGGATATGCAATGGGGCAACCAACTAATGCTCCAGCACCAATGCCAAGTAATCTTGGAAATTTAATTAGTCCAGGTGCTATACAAACTATTAATCCAAGTAATTTAATGCCAAGCGGTCCTGTGGCTCCACAATCAATGATGCAACCAGGCATTGGTTCTAATATAACAAACGGATAATATATGAGTCAAGGTAAAAGCGGCGGATCAAGTACAGGTACATCAGGATCAAGTTCAGGCGGATTTGAAAATGAATTAATGAGTTTCCTGTTTGGAAGTCCAAGTAGTGGATCAGCTCCAACTAATTCATCTTATGGTCAGCCACAACAGCAGATGTATGGTCAGCCACAACAGCAGGTAAATCCAGTTGCACCACAACAAGCACAAAATCCAATTTCACAAGCCACTAACGGTATTACACAAGGTATTGGTAATACTATCGCACAAGGTGTTGGCAATATGTTTGGAGGTGGTAGTACGCAACAACCAGTGCAACACGCAGTAGCACCACAACAAACACAACAAGCTCCTGCACAACAACATACTACAACCGCGGCACCTACATCATCAGGTGGCGGTATGGGATCTCTTGCTACATCAATGCTTTCAAAATTTGCAGGAGGTATGCTTGGGGGAGGTAATACTCCTACCACTGGCGACCAATCACAATTTACAACTCCACCAAGTAGTGAACCAATGGGACCAACCAATGAAGAATTGGGTTATACACCAACAGAAACTCCAGTTGCCCCAATAGAAAATCCAACCCAATATACTGGTGGACAAGATTACAGTGGATTCTATGATACTACATCATTCCAACCACCAACGTTTGATCCAGGTTCATTTGATCCAGGTTCATTTGATATGGGATCAATGGACTTTGGTGGCGATTGGTAAGATAGTTAAATACATAATAGACGAGGATACAAATAATGAGTTACAATCAGGGTAAAACAAGCAGTAGTGGTTCAACCACTACCAGCCCAACAATTAGCGGCACACAAAGCCAATATTTGGGAAATCAAGCTGGGTTAGGCACACAAGCTATGGGAGCCCTTGGTTCAACTTTAGGTTCTGCGACAGACCTTTATAATCAAAGTGCTGGCGGAGTAAACAATGCCGCAACCAACGTAGCAAATACAGGTAATGCATTATCACAAAATATGGGACAAGGCGGAGCCAGTGCTTATAATACAGGCATTAACGCATTAAGCAATATTAGTAGTCCTGCTTATCAGCAAGCAGAAATCAATGCCGCAATGATTCCTGGACAACAACAATACGCACAAAACTTAGCCGCACAAGGTTCACAGTTTGGTGGTGCAGGACAAATTGGTTCAGCACGTCAAGCCTTAGCTGGACAACAATTAGCTGGACAGAATCAGTTGAATCAACAGTTAGCTGGTGCCAATGTTTTAAACAACTTAACCAACCAACAAATGCAAGCTGGACAAGCACTTACAGGTGCTGGTATTTCAGGCGGCCAACTTGGCCTACAAGGTTCTCAAGCTGGTTTGGCAGCAAGTCAAGCTCCAATGAGTTACTTACAACAACTATTAAATGCACAAACACAAGTTGCTGGAACAAATCAAGCAAATCCAAACTTTACTGGAACTATTGGACAAACTACATCAACTGGTCAAAATACTAACAACACAAACGCTGGCGTTTCGCTATAAGGATCCAGAATGGGAATTTTAACTTCATACTTAGGAAATCAAATGGGAAGTAACCCATCAGCAAGTACTGGCGATTTCCTTGCCAACTATTTTGGTAACCAACTATCTAATAGTAATAATCAAAATCCACAGGCTAATGTAAAACCTGAAAGTACTACTATCAGCTATAATGATGATGGTACTACACAAGTAACGCACAAACAAACTATTGGTAAAGATAGTGCTCCAGCGGCTACTATACCACAACCACAACCACAACCAGTTGCGCCTGTTATGCCACAAAGTTTTCAACAGGCAACACAACAACCACAACCACAAGCAACTCCTGTACAAGGAGCACAGCCTTTCCAAAATGCAACACAGGCAAGTAATGCTCCTGTAGCTCCTGTACAACCACAGGCACAACCATATACACCACCACAAGCACCACAAGGTACTTTTGGTAATATGATTCAAGCTGAATCAGGTGGTCAGCAATATGGTCCCAATGGACAAATCTTAACAAGTCCAAAAGGTGCACAAGGCATCGCACAAATTATGCCAGCTACAGGTGCCAATCCTGGTTATGGCATTGCTCCTGCTACTCCTCAAGAGTTAGCAACTCCTCAAGGTAACTTACAATTTGGCCAACGTTATTTTGAAGGTATGTACAACAAGTTTGGACAAGATCCAGAAAAGGCCGCGGCCGCTTACAATGCTGGTCCTGGTACTATTGAAAAGGCAATGCGCCAAGCAGATCAATCTGGTGGTACGTGGAAAGATTACGTTCCTGAAGAAACCAAGGGTTATCTTGCTAAAGTGTTTCCAGAAGGCGAAAAGACAAACAAAAAGATTGGTCCTATCATTGCTGGTATTCCAAGTTCAGATGTAGGGATGACTCCTGAAGAACAAGCAATACATCACATTGCGTTAAATAGCGGTGATGTTAATGCATTGGGTATGGGTACCTATGCTGGTGATCATCTTATTGATCCAGCTACAAAGAAAGCCTATGCTGATGAACACGCTACACAGTTAGAAAAAAATAAGTTACAAAAAGAAGCTGAAAAGAAAGTACAAGAGATTGTTGCTAATGGCGGTGTTGGTATGCAACGTGCTCTTAAAGAAGAAGGCGAAGAAGGTAGTTATGTTAAAGCATATCTATTCCATCGTTTAGGTTTAACTGATTTAGCTAAGAATGAACAACAAAAACTTGGTGCAGGCGATATGTGGGGACAGACAATGGTTGATGGCAAACCAGCTTGGGTCAAATACAATGGTCAAGGCGCTCCAGTTAAAGGTTATACTGAATCAGGAGAGCTAACTGGTCAACAACTAATCAAGACTCTTAATATGAAGGGTGTTGAACAGCACACAGGTAAAATGCAAGACGTTACTACGGGTAACATTTATTACGAACAGACGACTCCAATGGGTCCACGCTTAGTTGATAACCAAGGTAACGTGTATAGTGGCTCAAGTGCTAACTTACGTGCATACGGTATTGGTTCAGACGTAGCGACGAAGAATATCATACAATTACAAACATTACGTAATAACTTGCTTAACTTGCCACAACTTGAACAAGCCAAATATTTGGCCAAGTTTAATGCTGAAAATGGTACAAGCTATGATTTACCAACTGTGGTTAATAGTCAAGCTCCAATGACAGCGGGTCCTAATCAAGCTCCAATTACAGGCGCACAACCTACAGCTCCTCAAGCACAGCCAGGTCCAGTACAACAAGGTGTTGCAAATCAAACTGGTGGTACAATGCCACAAGGTGGTCCAGTTGCTCCGCAACAGGCTCCACAACAGGCTCCTGTACAACGTCCAGCTGTTCCAGGTCAGGCTCCACAGGCTATGCCAGGCGCACAAGCACCCGTACAAGGTCCAAGTCCATATCCTGGTATTCCAGGTGTTGGTGCTCCTCCTGTACCATTTGCAGGTGAAAGCCCAGCGGCCTTTGCGGCACGTAAGAAAATTTATGATGAAGAACTTGGTAAACACGCGGCCGCGGTTGCTAAGATTAAAGAATCATTGCCAGATACAATGGCCAATGCTGATAACATCCTACGCACAGTTAATGATGTTGTTAATCATCCAGGCTTTGAAACCAACGTTGGTCTAAAAGGCGTAACAGGTTATTTACAACTACCAGGTACAGAAGCACGTAACTGGCAAGCTAAGTATCAACAGTTAAAAGGACAAGAGTTCTTAGATGCATTTAAAGGTCTTAAAGGTGGTGGCTCTATCTCTGATAAAGAAGGTGCCGCGGCTACTAGTGCTATTGCCGCATTGAATGATCCAGGTATCAGCGAAGAAGAGTTTAAACGCAATTCACAGATCCTAACAGACACAGTCAAGCGTGGTGCTAACCGTGCTCGTCAAATGGCTGGTCAAGAACCAGAAGTTAAGTATATGTTGGGCGACCAAGATGATGCACACAAGAAGGCCGCATATGAATGGGCTAAGAGCCATCCAAACGACAAACGTAGTCCAGAAATACTTTCTAAGTTAGGCGTAAGCTAATGGCTGATTTTGATCCAGATGCATTTTTAGAAGGCAAGACTACCGCTCCTGTCGCTGAAAGTGAAACAAAAAAAGAAACTACAGGATTTGATCCAGATGCTTTCTTGGGATCATCAACCAAGGTAGATGGCAATGAACACAAAGCTCCACAGGCAACACCTATGCCTCAGTTTGCTGTTCCTGGCCCTACTGGAATCAATCCACAGGCTATTGGACAAACATTAAGTCCAATGGTAGAAGCCGCTAAAGGCACAATGGGTGGTTATGTTAAAAATCCAGTACAAGGTATTGTTGACGTTGGTGCTATGCATTTTGGTATGCCACCTCCTTACGCAACTACAGATGCTGTTAAAGGTTTATACAATACATACAATGCCGCACGTGCTTCAATGAATACAGCACAAGGATTGGCAAGTAAGATTGCTGAGACTCCTGGTGTTGAAGCTTCGTTTAATAAAATAATTGATGCCTTACCAAAAGATGAAGCATTACGTATGAAAGAACTTATTAACAAACGTGGTGCTCAAGGACTTAAAGAGTTTATTGATTCAGCACCAGAAGCTATTAAAGCGTTACCAGAAGCAAAAGAATTAGCTGGTATGGTTCCAAGCCGTATGGCACAAGTTGGTAAGGTTGTTGCTCCAGCTTTACGTGCTGTAGGTAAAGTTGCAGGTCCAGCAGGATTGGCAATGAACGCTTATGATGCCGCACAATATGCACAAGCCGCTGAACTTGGTAAGCGTTTAGCTGGCGGTCAAGGTGGCATTGCACAACAGGCATTCCGTAATGTACAACATACGTCAGGCGCACAGTATCAGTTGCAACCACATGAAGCGGCTAATGTTTTAGCGTCAGGTGATCAAGCGACGATAAATCTATATGGTGGCCCTGAAAGACTAAATCAAATAGCAGGCGCACAAAGTCCAAGTGCTCCACCTACTAGTACAAACTTTATAGATCGTATGAAGGTAATGGCACATCAATATGGAATGGTTAAATAATGACACTAGATAAATTATATGAAGTATTAGAACGTGTGTTTGCTACAAACTTTGTATCTTATTACAAAGCACATGCGGCACACATGAACATCCGTGGACGTAACTTTTACAATGATCACAAATTGCTAAAACACATCTACAAGTATCTACAAGACAACATTGATACCTTAGGCGAAGAAATACAAGCCTGTGGTGTTGGACGTATTCCAGAAACTATTAATACAGTATTAGCTACCAGTACTGTTATGGATGACATGCCTGCATTGGATGCAGATGATTTGTTAGACAATGTCTTGCAAGATCTGTATGCTTTGATTGAAGTATATCATGAAATGGATGACGCTGGACAAGCACTAAAATATCCTGACGTTTCAAATATGGCCGCAGATCATATTCAACACATTGCCGCATTTTGTTGGAAGTTAGAAGCCACATTGGACGTTCCAGGAAAGCATCCTCGCCGTGGGTAAAGTTGCTGAACTATATCGCTTAGATGATCACATACGCGACAACGAATATCAGTTCCGCAAATTAGAAGACAGGATAGTTGCCATTGATGACAGACTATCCCGTATTGAACAACTATGTTTAGAGATTAAAGCAAGTTTAAAAGCTCAATAGTTTTCGTTATAAAACTCTAATACGTGATTCATAAACGCTGGTAATGACATTGGGCCACCTTCAACAGGTTCACCATTTTCCAGCATCCAAATCCATACTGTATCGTCATTTCCTTCTTCAATATCAATGCGGATATTTCTCACGTCAATATTATTCTTCATCTTTGACAACACCTAAAATATGATCAGCGTGTATTACAAACGCTTTCTTACCGCCAACTTTAACTTGTATAGCCGCACCCCAATTAATAACTACACGGCTACCAACAGGGATTGGATTTGTACAATCAGGTCCAATGCTAACAATCTGTGCCAATTCTGTTTCATCATTATGTTGAATAATGATACCACCTGCGGTGGTACTATTGCGTTCGTGTCCTACACCTTCTACTACATAACTTTTATTTGTTGCTTCAATCATTTTAATCTCCTTAATTTTTGATTGCTTCTATTACCATTGCCACACCCATTAAAATAAATGGACTTATTAATATTGCCATTAAAATTAAAAATACAATAGCTGGATCCATTTAATCTTCTTTCTTTAATCTTAAAATTAACATTGTTTTTTCAGCACAATCCTCTGGATAGATAGTATTGATAAATTCTTTAAATGTCATTGGCTTCCCATCTATCATATAATTACTTAATTCATATGGTGGACCAAATGCACCTGCGGCATTGGCTCCTGTTAGGTATGCCCTACCTGGTCCTGTAGCACCATTCATACAATCTTCTTATATGCTATGCTACCGCGAACTAAAAATCCAAACTGTTCGTGTAGTCGCATAAAAGCCCGTTGATCATCTCTAATACTACTACTGGTTAATACAGGAATGTTCCAAGCCTTACACCATTCAATCCATTGCTCCAATACCTGTGCTATTAATGTTATACGTTGTCTTGCGGTTGCTGTCAAGTCCACGTGTATAAATTCTGCTGTGGCTAATTCTTCCGCGGCATAGACTGTGTATTTGCCACGTTCAAGCCAAGCCCAAGCCAATAACTTATTTGTTGTTTTATCTCTTGCTTGGGTGATTAGAACCTGATGTTGTTCAAAGATCTGTTGTAAAATAGATTTATGTAAATGGTATGCCATACGTGGACGACTTGGCACAAGGATGCCATTAATTTCATCTTGATAATTCTGTGCTACCAAATCCAAAATGTCTTCCACATCCTCGTGTCCTGCTTTAGACCAGGTCCAAGGATCATCTAATGATATTTTATATTTTTCCATTCAATTCAATTCCTATATACTTTTATTTATACAGGTAAATAAAAACATACAGAATAAGGATGTCAAATGGCAGATCGCAGACAAAAATTAGTAGACCTTGTAGTAGATCGTTATGTAAATTTAGAGTTGTTCAATGAGAAACAACAACCGCAGGCCAATGGTTGTATCAACTGGACTGGCGTACAAAGCAACATTGGTTATGGCTTTATTGGCTTTAGACGTATTGATCCTATAACAGGTGGACCAATGTCAGGTTCTAAAAGTACCTCAGGTGGAATGATGACCACACACCGTTTGGCATTTATGGTTGCCAATAAACGTATGCCTAATGAACGTAATGTAAATCACACGTGCCATAATAAACTTTGCGTTAATCCAACGCATTTAGTTGAAGGAACACAACGCGAAAAGTTAGATGCTATGATTGCCGCAGGTATCAAAGGTGGTAGTCCAAAAGGGGTCAAGCGTGGCAGTTACAATCGCAAACAAAATCGCAAATACAAATATACTGAAGAACATATACAATGGATGCGTATAACCACTACCACAGAGATTGCCGCCAAGTTAGGAATCTCAATAACCCAAGCAAGTCGCAAGCAATGGGGCTTTAGACAAGGTTATACGTGGTTGCCTTGTCCTCCATATGAAAAACAAAAGCCTGGTCGTAAACCTAAACAATAAATACTTGCGTGGGCTGGTAGTTTTTAGACCTAATGCCATTGGTCAATTTCCTTATATTCCTGTAGCCAGCCCACACTTACTTTGGAAATGAAATGAGCACAAAAAAATCACATCGCAGTCGCGAAGAACTTCTACAACAACGAGATGGACTTGGTAGTCATAGTCTAATGTTAGAATTAGAAAATGCTATCCTTAAAGTTGAAGCCGCTGGCTTTGATGAACAGACCATTTATGGCTTTGTTAACTGTATTCTAAAAGGATTTATTACAGAAGGATCTTGGAGCCCAATCTACTTACAGCACGTACAAGAAATCCTACGTGCTAAAGAATCTAATGAAGTGCCAGCCATTATTGTTTCATCTGATAGATTAGGGTAGCAGACCCAATTTAGTCATTTGGAGATTCCCCAATCTGCCCGTATGAAACGGCAAAAATTCTGGGCGATGACATCCTTGGCTGTGCCGTTAACATCTGCTACAATAGTATTTAACACATACACACACCAGCGAAAAAACTGGCACCTTAAGGTTAAATATTAAGATGAAACACACAGAAAAGAGTCTAAAATTTCCATTTATCACCACCGTATGGCCTCTGAATGATCGTGCGGATGTCGTGAATGCTTGTCGCAAAATACAACGTAAGATTATAACTTATGGTTTATGCAGTGATAAAGAGCAGGAATTTTTGAACAAACACTTTGGTAAGATTGATCAAAAAACCGCCATTTGAAGCGGTTTTTTTATGTTATACTTAAATACATTAGTAGCACATTGAATTGAATTATATTGAAAGGGATTTAAAATGGCATTGATTATACCTATTAGTTGCAAAAGTAATATTAAAGAAAGAAGAAGTAATAAAGAAGAAGAGACTGGCGTCTCAGGCCCTCTTGGCCTCGCTTCGCTCTCAGAGACTTCGTCTCCACAGCCTTTGCCTACGGCAAATGACTGTCAAGCCATAAGGCAGGAGATAATGCGAGAGAGACCCGCGATCACCCGCAACCAAATAAGCTATATGCGTTTAAGTATGTTGCATCCCAAAGCCAACGACAATGATGGCACACGCTACACACGTTTGGCATTCAATATGGATATGAGTGTAAACAGCAATACTGAATTCCTCAAACTCAAATGGCGTTTAACCAACAAGCGCAGTGAATACTATACAAATCTACCCACAGGCTGGGAACAAGATCCAGCATTAAACTCTGCTTGGGAACAGTATAATGATTTGGATTCTGCTTGGTTAGGCAAAGCCTGTTATCGCAAAACTGGACGCACTGGTGGAATGAAACTTAAAATGGTTCCATTAACCAGTATGGTAGCCTGGATGGATGGCGATGATATGCATTATCATTTATGGGTAGAAGATGCAGAAGTAATAGGCAAGATTACCTGGAATGAAATGAAACACTACGCTGGCTACAGTGAACCTGTGCGTAATATGCAAACTGAATTTAAGATTCTAAAGGTATGATATGCCCAAAGACCATAGTCAACATCCCATTGCTGTGCGTCCTGGACGTGGACCACACAAGGGCGAATTGTATTGCATTAAATGCCATAAACACATTAAATGGCTAAGTCAACAACATTATAAAGATTTGAAAAGGAAATAGAAATGCCTAACTTATTAAACGGTGTAGAAATCATAGACAAATGGACTGATGTGCTTAATGATATTTGTCGTGCTGATGGTGGACTGGAACGTGATGATCACGCACGTATTTGGACTCCTTGGTTGCATCAACTTACCACGCAGGAATGGGAAGATATACATCACGCATTAGATACTATACGCACCAAAAGCCCTGCCAGCTTTACCAATAGTGACTTGGATATCCTATTGACTACACGCAATATCTTGGATTCAAAAGACGCACGTGTCAAAGATCGTGTAATGGATACCAAGGAGTATAAAAAGTTTGCCTGGTGTCAAATGAACAGTATGCGTGAAGTGATTAATCGCTACAATGGCGTTAACGTGCCAAATAATCCGCCAAGCAAATATGATTCTACTACAACTAAAGCAGTAGCTAAACCAACTCCCAAGTTCAATGCGCTATTTACAACTGACTGAAGACGACCTTGTAGCGCATCCTAATCTGGTTCGTTTGATATGGCCACAAGGAGCCCCAGTTCGTAGCCCACACGCGGCCTACTATGTTCCTGAAGATCACGCTAACATAGCACTTATAGCTATAGCAAGCGCAAACTGGGTAGTAATACCTATTGACTCAAATAGAATGGCACGTACCCTGATCTAACCGTAAATATGGCTATGCCATATAAAAGTCCATTAGCCCGTCTACCTGCCAAACGAGCAAAGAACGCGAAGCCTCCCAAGTTATTGCCACCAGAAACACTACGTTTACCAGATGGACGTGTAATTCAAACCAAGGATGTCGTTGACAAGCAGACCAACAAGACAAGCTATAACCTACGCGAAGGCATTGAATATGGACATAGGCGGCGACGCAAAATGGCAAAAGACACAGTTGACCATAAAACACAAGAATAGTATACTATGCTTGCACGATAAAAAGTGTAATTGATTAAGCTGGTACCCCAGGCAAACACTTGACAGGGTTTGGTTACAAACTGGGGAGTTAATGAAGTTTAACTATGGAGAGATCCGTTATTATTTGATACTTTATTAACGGAAATACCCTGACAATGGTGTTGGGGTATTTTTTTATACAAGGTCTAATATGCGCGGTATTATCTTAGTATTATTATTAGCAGGCTGTGCTCATAAACCATATCAACCTGCCCCATTAACTCTACAACAACTTCGCGACAATACAGTAGTAGATGCTGACTGTCCCAGAATAGAAGATATAGTAGCCAAGTTAGAACTGAACCAACAACGTGCTGGCATACCACGTACCAATCCAGAACTACTGGCAGAACCCGCCAGAGAATATCAAGCACTGACCAGGATCAACATTTGGGCCCTGCGTATTGGTTGCTCAAACCCAGACTATTATAAACCGTTGTAAAAAGACGACAGACCACAAAATCAGTTTAATGTATAATAGTTGTACAGTTAAAAACAAGGAGTTAACGTGCTTGAAGTAATGTGGATTATCTTTTGTATGTGGTTGATAGCGGCTATTGTAGAGTTTGTTAAAAAACCTCCTAAAGCCCGTGTAGAACCCATCGCAGAACCTACCAAAGAAGAACAGCGAGCAAGCTGGCAACTTTATGCTCGTCAGTTGGTAGATGAAATCAACAGAGCCCAAGGAATGATTGACTCTTTGGAAGAACCTAAACCATATATAGTGCGTCGTTGTAGTCGTAGGCGTTGTAAAAAGACAACAGACCAATAAATCACGTTAATGTATAATGTTTATATCAACTAACAACAAAGGAAGTAAAATGAATATTACCGCAGTCAGATCAATGGCTATTATTACAGCATTTCACCAACTTAACTATTGTCCAGATAGCAGTTTTGAAGAATGTTGGTCAGATGAGTTCTTCATTGATATCTTAGATCAAACTTTAGCAAACTTATCCTGGGCCAAGTTAGCAACAATGCCTACTGTTAATGAATATGATATTGCTAATGCTATTTGGGCGATGGATGAAGATCAGTTTGTAGAAGCTTTAATGGAGTTAGAAGAATGAACTTGACCGCACAGCAACAGCAACTTGTAGATCAAATACAAGCATTATATGAACAACTTAAACTGACAACGCCAGAGCATCTGACATTACAGCAATGGTTTGGGTTAGAGAGCGTGGAGGCCGCAGAATGATTACTACTATAAACACTACTGATGATGAGTTTAATGCCAAGTTCCGCGAAATAGTAGAACTTTGGATGGCAAGTTCAGACACTAACTGGTCTATTGTTATTGATGATGTAGAGTTAGCCTTAGACTATCGCGATCAACGAGCAGGACCATATCGCATTGTCAATGACTTGGGTCGTGTTGTTGGATTTAACGATAGTGCCAAAGACTTTTTACGCATTGGTTATTTTGTATATCAATATGTCAAGGAGGAGATTGCTGAATGAAAGTATTCAAATATCGTTTATTAGATGAACCAGAAATCTATCACGCGATGGCCGCAGATCGTATGGATGCAGTATTAGATATATGTGAAATGTATGCGTGTGAGGAAGATCAAATAACTGACTTACAAGAAGTAGAGAAGTTATCCGCTACAAGGAGTCAAACGTGTTCCATATCTTAGTTATAGTGTTATTGTTATACATAGCCTGGCGTTTAAGATAAAACTATATAATAGTTTTACCCTAACTTGTTCTTCGCCCACGTCATTGGGTTTCCTTAGCAAGTTAGGGTTTTTTACGGCTATAAGTATGTAATGCAAGCAAACACTATCCCAGGTACCGCTAAAGTCGTACAAGGTAATATACAAGTGGCTATAGCCATCGTTAACCTAAAGATATTTCAAGAGTATTCAAGAACGGTTGTAGATATGGCGGAACAGCGTAGATTATGGATAGTTAAAAACAGAGATAAATGAAGATTTGGGCTGTCAGGCAAGGAGAACGTGTAGAAATACATTATTCAACTTGGGGACAACTTAGAAATATAGTCAAACACGCTAAGAAATGGGCGGTGAAGCTGGAGAGGGCAAGTTAGCACGTTCGCCTACCGCTCACGGAATCTCTTTCATAAATATCATTATGTCTAATACAGTTAAAGTAAAGTCCGCAAACACGCCTCGCTACAAGGTTAAGACACCATCAAGAGGTGGTGCACGTCCAGGCGCAGGGCGTAAGAAAGGTAGTACCAATAAGATCACCTTAGAAGATCTAATGGGCCATATAGAAACCCACGTTGGAATGACCTTTGCTGAACGTGTAGCTATCAGTTATGCCACAGCTATTCAACGTGATGACCACGCTGGTGTGCGCGATTATGAAAAGATTCTCTTAGGTAAGTTAGTAGCTGACAAACAAGAAATAGAAACTATTACTTCAGAAGACACCACGGCTCAAAAGGCTGAAGCTTTCGCAGAAGCGTTAAAGAGCCTGTCTACCGTGGACAACAAAGGTAAACAATGAGTCAAGGTAAACTAAACGGTGCAAACCCAGGGTTAGGTGAAGCTAATGTAAGCGGTGCCATAAGCCAGCAAGGTATGGTGCCTAACTATAATCAACCAACTATAGGCCAGTTTAACAATAGCTTTGGACAACCTAATCCCATACAACCCGCACAGCCACAGAATGGGAGCTTGAATCCTGTACAAGGACAGAGCACGTTTAGTTCAGGTGCAGTAGCACCCACGAGCCCTGTGGCACAGAGTGATCAGATACCTGCATACAATGCGCCAGTAGTGCCAGGACCAGTAATGGCACAATACGGCGCTACTATGGCTAATCCTGGTAGTGGTAGCCAAATGGGCTCAGCTCAGTATGGCGCTACAATGGTTAATCCAAATGGTCCTATATTTGGTCCAAATATAGGACAATAACATGACAGCACAAGTAAAACCACTACGTGAGACATTAGCTAAGACCCACAAGCCTAGCGGCACAAGTACAGCCAATCCCAAAGAGGGCAACGGCTTTGTAGAGTCGCCACAGCCCAAACATAAACAAACACCAGCAAGCATTGACAACTTTGAACACCATAGCAAGCACAGTGAACATCGTAGCAAGCACTATAAAGAAACAGTTGTTGGCACAACAGCGACAGGACAGTTTGGTGACAAAGCCATAGCCAAGCTAAATCCAACAACAGCCAATCCTGGTGTACGCAGTTTCCCTGGGCTTGCTAACTAACATAAATAAACTTATAACAAGGTTAAGACACAATGCCATTAATTAAGAGTACAAGTCCTAAAGCATTTGGTAAGAATGTAGCTACTGAAATGCAAGCGGGCAAGCCACAGAAGCAAGCAGTTGCTATTGCATACAGTGAGAAGCATGAAGCTGAATCCAGCAAGCGTCATCATGCTCCTAAGCATAAAGAACACGCACACCATAGTGACCATAGCTCTAAGCGTAGTAGTCACTATCACGAGCACACGGCAGGTGAACTAGTACGCCCAACAGAAGTTATGGGCATGAGCACCAAGGCACACAAATCAGAACACGCACCTGAGAGTGCAGAAGACATGACAGAAAAAGGACACAAGCTATAATGGCCGCTAAACATTTAAAAGGTACATACAACCTTAACCCAACTAGTATGGTAATGAAACAAGGTAGTGAAGCGGAACGTGCTGAACGTACAAAGACAATGTCTGGCCGTATTGATGGTCCACGTATGTCAGAAGCACACGAAGCGGCGGCTGATATGGCGGGTGTTGAACGTGCAGTACATCACCCAGAGAATCCAGCTATGCAAACACGCCATAGTCATCCTAAGAATGAAAAGCATATTGATGGTCGCAAACACGAAGATGATCACCACGCTGTACGCAAATTAAAAGGAATGTAATCTAAATGAAGAATACAACATTGGCTCGCAAGCCTAGCAACACAATACATAAGAATGAAGGAACAACACACGAGCCACGTCGTCGTGATCAAGCAGGCGATGGTGCAGACTTTGCCTTTAACGGACAAATGGGCGATGGCGTTAACCGTAGTGAGAAGACACATCGTTTAGCTGGCAACCACAGTGGCCTTGTAGCTAAAGAAAACTATGGTAACAAAACCATAAAAGGCAATGCGTCTGACTGTCATACAGACCGTATGGAACGTATTGGTCCATCAGCGACCAAGGATCCTGAACGTTATACTATCGCTACAGCCAAAGAAGGTCATCCCATTGAAGCACACGGTAAGCGTCCACACGTTAGCAATCCTGATAAGATTTATATTACTAAGGCTGAAAGATAATGTCATTAAGTACAAGCACAAACGTTTTCCCATTGGGTCCAACATTTGCCATAACGGCCTCTACAACGTCAGCACAGACTTATGTTACAGCTGGCGCAAACAATATCCAAAGTATCCTTGTTGAAAACTTAGACACTACTAATGATGTATTTGTTAATTGGTCGTTAACAGCTGGCACAGTAACAGCCACAGTACCCACAGCTGGTACGCCACAGTCTGGCATTACCATTCAGAATAATTCAAGTAAGATTATTCAAGTTGGCGTACCTGGTGCATTTGATAGTAACATTACTGTGGCAGCCAATGCTGTTACAGGTACAGCTACAGTACATATTACACCAGTAGCATAAGGAACTATTATGATTACCAAAGGCAAACAATGGATCGCGGGCGCTATTAAGCATCCTGGTATCCTACACAAAGAACTACACGTTAAAGCTGGAGAACCAATTCCAGAGAAGAAACTTAAGGCCGCAGAGCGTAAGGGTGGCGTTGAAGCTCGTCGTGCTCACCTTGCAGAGACCTTAAAGTCGTTTCACCATAAGAAATAATTAAGGTTAATACTATGTCAAAAGAACAATTAGGTAAAGTACGTATTCTAAAAGAAGTTGAATCAGATCGTAGAGATACCGCTGATGAGCGTACCAAATTTAGTCGCAATCCCTATGCACGTGACAACGTCAATGTAGCACAAGGACCACGTGTAGGTATGGAAGGTGCACACAAGGCCAAACGTGGCAACTTCTTAGATCAGAAAGAGGAACGTAAGCCATTAGCAGATATGATTGAACGTGCATTT
>Ga0164297_10000826_pt1 | contig 36060 bp, 34 predicted proteins | sample GEODES058metaG_FD_113539 | JGI IMG/M metagenome (GOLD analysis project Ga0164297, IMG submission 113539) | Dystrophic lake water microbial communities from Trout Bog Lake, Wisconsin, USA - GEODES058 metaG | ecosystem: Environmental > Aquatic > Freshwater > Lake | place: USA: Trout Bog Lake... | reverse complement strand
TTTCCAATCGATACCTATGTGCAAACTTTGCCTGATGACAGTAAATACGAAGGTAAATTTTCGGGCACTGCTGCACCGACATTGCCGGTAAAAACCTCGGCATTGTATAAAGGCAACCTCGGGATGATCCGTTCTACGCCTTATGGCAATACCATTACACTGGATATGGCTGTAGCTGCTATCAATGGTGAACAGTTGGGCCAGCATGATGTTACCGACTTCCTCGCGCTCAGTTTTTCATCAACCGATTATGTGGGGCACCAGTTTGGGCCAAACTCGGTTGAAGTAGAAGATACTTATTTGAAACTTGATCAAAATTTTGCGTCCTTATTTACATTTCTCGACGCCAAACTGGGTAAAGGCAACTACACTGTTTTTTTAACGGCCGACCATGGCGCAGCGCATAACACGGCATTTTTAAAAGATCACGGAATACCGGCCGGTACCTGGGACGATGGTGCAGTAAGAGACAGCCTTAACAAAGTTTTATTGCAGAAATATCATGTTGAAAAATTAGTATTGAGCATGGCTAACTATCAGGTAAACTTTAATTACAAAGACCTTCAGTATGCCAAATTAGATATAGATGCTGTAAAAAAAGACTGTATTGATTACCTGGAAAAATCACCCGGGGTAGCTTATGCCGTTGATTTGAAAAAGGCGCAGTCTGCAAATATTCCGGAAGAACTTCGTCTACGTATCATCAATGGGTATAATACCGCAAGAAGCGGTGAGATACAGGTTATCCTGTTCCCGGGATGGTTTACCGGACATGGCTCTGGCGATAGCGGACCAACTGGCACCACCCACGGCACCTGGAACCCTTATGATACGCATATACCATTGGTTTTTATGGGCTGGGGCATCCCGCATGGTCATTTGAACCGCGAAACGCATATGACCGACATTGCACCAACCGTTGCTGCACTGCTGCATATCCAGGCACCTAATGGTAATATCGGTAAGGTTATTCCGGAGGCTTTGAAATGATGATGGTGGGGGAGTCGGAAAGTCTGCATAAGTCGGAAAGTCCGGAAGAATGAATTTAGGATAGGACAACATCTTTGAGCAAACCCCAAAAAAATCTTTCGGACTTTTCCGACTACCGAACTAAACAAAATGAAAAAATACATCTCCAAATTTCACTACCTGACCCAGGACCTGCCTAACCGCAGTCATGTTGATCAGGCACATATTGCCTGTGGCGCAGGAGCAAACTGGATACAGTATCGCTGCCTTACAAAATCAGATGAAGAATTAATTGCCGAGATCGATGAAATTGCTGCAATTTGTGACGATTGGGGCGCTACACTGATACTCACCAATCATTTTCATTTACTTCAACGTGTTGATGCCCAGGGAGTGCATATTGAGGATTTTGATGCTGATTTTGCTGCTATACGCCGGGCTATTGGCGAGGATAAAACGCTAGGCGCCTCAGCAACTAATAATGAGGCATTATTAAGAGTACAAGAATGCGCAGTAGTTGATTACTGTGGCTATGGTCCTTTTGCTCATACTGATACCAAACCCAATAATAAGCCACTGTTAGGCTTTGAAGGATATCGTGTTTTGCATGACCAGGCAATTGACATTCCTGTTATTGCTGTTGGCGGCATTCTATTGTCTGATGTTGATACGCTATTACAAACGGGCATCCATGGTATAGCGGTTTCGGCTGCTGTCAACCTTGCGCCTAACCCTGCAACCGCATTCCGTGAGTTTTACCGGAAGATTTATTAAGGCCGGGCGGTATTCTCCCGGTGTGAATTTTTCATATCGGGTCAGCATGATTTCTAATCCCAAATTATTTCCCTAAATTTCAATGTCCTAATAAAGATCATTGATCCAACCATGTCCTCGCACCATATCGTTCGCGAAAAACAAGAACCGGCATTGCTGGTACTGGGCTTAAATAAATTCCCCGGCGAGCTGTTTGGTCAATTGCTGGAATGGAGCCCAACCATAATAGCAACACCCGCTACTGCTAAGGTGTTACATGAGAATGGGATCAAGATCGATTGGATCATTGCCGGCAACAAGTACAAGCCACAGCAACGCGATATTAAAATAATGGCAGCAGGCAGCGATAGTCCGGCGGAAGCTGCACTTAAATACCTGGTTACCCACGGTTATCCGGCCGTTAACGTAGTTGTTGATGACCTCCAGCTAAAAGATTTCTTTTATTTTACTGATAAGATCAACCTGGTGATCTATATAGGCGACCGGAAAATATATGCGGTTCGCTCAGGTTTCAGCAAATGGAAACCTGCCGGGGAAGAGATAGAAATACTGACCCATCCTCAGGTATTACAATTAGGTGGTCTTGAAGCGCTGGGTCATCACCGGTTCAAGACAATGCATGATGGTTTTTTCACACTTGAATTTGATCAGCCCTATCTGTTTATCGCGGAGAAATTGTAATAAAAGCTATAAATCATTCGTTTTCGTGTTTGTAGGTATAAAAGATGTTACCTAAACCGGCTTTGCTCCAAAACAAAAGTAATTGATTATTATATTTATCTTTACTTGGTTTTTTTCGAAAAAGGCGGTCCTGGTTCAGGTAGGCCTTGATTCAAATTTATCTTGATGTTTAGTTTTAAAGGATTAAACCTTTTTTGTTTAGGTTAGTCTAATTTATTCGATATCGGCAATTTAGCCTGTTGAAAATGTATACAAGTACCATGAGAAGTAGCTATAAATATTTGTCGACCATCGCTATTAATGGCATTATTATGCTGTTTTTAGCTTTGCCTGCATCAGCACAACGTCCCCCAAGTGGTGGTAGCAGCAGCGGCAGCGGCGGCGGGGGTTCTCGACCATCCTCATCAGGCGGCGGAGGAAGCAGCAGCAGCGGAGGCGGAAGTTCCTCACGTCCATCATCCAGCGGCGGCAGTAGTAGCGGAAGCAGCTACAGGCCATCTTCAGGTGGAAGCAGCAATAGTGGTAATAGCGGCGGCAGTAGCTATAAACCTTCTTACGGAGGCGGCAGCGGTGCCAATAGTTACAGACCACCTGCTGGTAGCTCAAATACATACAGGCCTGCAGGTAGCAGCGCTAACTCAACGCCAAATAATGGCGGTGGATACAGGCCATCTGTTGCTAACCCGCGGATAGCAGTTGCTCCCCCACGTATCAATAGCCAGGGTATCAGGCCACCGGTTAACCGGATCGGATTTGGTGGGGTTGCTGCAACAAGTACTACAGGTAACCGTGGCTATGTAGCACCGGGTACCGGCAATGTTGTAGGGACACGCGGGTATGTAGGTCAGGGTGGACGTGCTTCGGTGGGTGTTGGCGGACGTGGGTATTATCCTTCGGGCTATTGGGGTCAGCATCAATATAACTATTATTATCATGGTTACTACAATACCTATTATGCGCCGCGCCTTGGGTTTTCTATAGGGTACCTTCCTTATGGATATTATCCTTTTTACTGGGACGATCTGCAGTTTTATTATAATGATGGTTTGTTTTACAATTATGATAACGGTCAGTATACCGTGGTTGAACCCCCTATCGGAGCCGAAGTGGATAAGTTGCCAGCCAACGCGCAATCGATCGTCATTAATGGGAAGCAGTATTATGAATCGAATGGCGTTTATTATGAGCCAATAACCAAAGACGATGGTAGCGTAGTTTATCAGGTTGCAGGTAAAGACGGCGAACTGAATACCAATGATCAGGGAGTTGACGAACAACAGGCACCACAGGTAGGTGACATTGTAGCTACCTTGCCCGAAGAATGCAGGAGAATAAACATCAATGGTCAGAAATTCTTTGTTTCGCCTGATGGATACTATTTTCAGGAAACAAGGGACCCTAACGGTAATAAGGTTTATAAAGTTGTAGGAACACCTGCCGACGAACCGGAAGACCAGCAATAAGTCTTATTGCCTCAACAATAAAAAAGGGATGATATTTATCATCCCTTTTTTATTGAATTCTGGCGAAGGTGGGTGATGTTAAAGTATATTTAGAATGAGCTCCGGATCGGGAATATTTTCCAGCCATCTTGCCTTCTCCGAAAACTTTCCTACGCCGGGGTAATCACCCGCCCAGCCTTCCAGGTCAAACATCAGTTGAAAATGTAAATGTGGCGGCCAATGCCCGTTCTCTTGGGCAGAACCGAAAGCCCCAAGTTTTTGTCCTTTAACGATCGAATCGCCGGCGTGTAAACCATCCAGATCTTTCCGGCTTAAATGCCCATAGAGTGAATAAAGTGTCAGGCCATCAAGTACATGTTTTAAAATGATGGTCGGGCCGTAATCGCCGTGGTTATCATTGTCATTAAAACTATGAATATTACCGGCTATGGGGCAATAGACGGAGGTTCCTGCACCTGCCCAGATATCAACACCAAGGTGCAGGCGGCGCGGTTCATCATCGGTATCAAAATGCTCGCTCCGCGCATAAATAGTGCGGTGCTCCATATAACCACCAATGCCATAGCGACAATTATTGGCATGAAGTTTTTGGCTTACCCAATTGCTGAAATTTTCCGTGTCTTCAATAATAGCTAAACTTAGTTCGGTATTTGAAGCTGTAAAATTAAAGGGATATAGGCTGTCTGTAGACCGGTCAAAATCTACCACCCTACCGATCTCGTCCGGGTGCGCATGAATATAATGTTGAAGCAGTTGATGCTTGTCCATCTAAACCAGATCACTCACCGTCGGGCTGACGCTCTTCTTTACTGATCTTATCAAAAATACGATCCATACGCTCTACGTATTCGCTGGTATCGTCAATAAAAAACTCTAATTGCGGAATTATCCTTACCTGGTCCTTGATGCGTGCGCCCAGTTTGTAGCGAATTTCCGAGGCATGCTGCTTAATGGTATTCAGTGCCAGCTGGTTGTTATTGTTATTAAAAAAACTCAGGAAAACACGAGCAATAGCCAGGTCGGGTGTTACGCGTACTTTGGTTATGGTAATAAGGGTATTAGGCAAAAGATTGATGCCCTCGCGCTGAAATATCGCTGCAAGGTCCTGTTGTATCACTCCCGCAAATTTTTGCTGACGTTTTGATTCCATGTCGTTAAATGCTAAATACTGATCCTAAAATTACTCCAAATTACCCCAGCCTACCTTCCACTCTTACCCTTTCACCCATCACCTTTCACCCATCACCTTTCACCTTTCACCTCTCTCCTTTCACCATTCACCTTTCACCTTTCACCTTTCACCTTTCACCTTTCACCTCCCCCTCACACCCAAAGCTACAATTCTTCTTTGATCTCAGCGAGTCTTTTAATACTTAATCGTGCACTGATACCTGATGCTATGGTAGAGATGCCTCCTACGGTTAAAAAGACCACAAGAAAATCAAATGCCTTTAAAGCAATCGGATAGGCATCGATCGCCGAAAGGTTATCACCAAATTTGATGAAGCCAAATTGTTGTTGCAGCAAACAGAAGATCAGTCCTACGAACAAACCAGCAATGCATCCGAAAAAGGATATCATAATGCCCTCAAAAAAGAATATGCCCTGGATAAGGTTGCGCCCGGCACCCAAACTGGTTAAAATGGCGATATCTTTTTGTTTGTCAATTACAAGCATCGTCAGCGAACCCACCAGATTAAAAATGGCAATGATCAGCACCAGGATCAATATCATAAAGATGAACCATCGCTCGAAGTTTAAAGTTTTGTATAAGCTTGCATTTTGTTCAATACGGTCGCTGATTACGTAGTTGTTGCCCATGGTCTTTTGAAGACTGCTTTTAACTTCATCAAGATCGGTGCCTTTCTTAAAATTCAGGTCGATGGCCGATACATTTTTTGGCTCATTGAGCAGGTCGCGCATAAAGCCGATATCGGTGATTACGAGGCTGTTAAAATCCTGTTGTATGTTAAATATGCCCGAGGGATAGATATAGCGTACCTGGAATTCACTCAGGGGATCGGCCGAGCTGGAGGCCAGTCGGTTTGGTGTGAAAATCTGCAGTGGTGTCAGTTGGTCGCGTACACTTACCGAAAGTTTGGCTTGAACATTTGCACCTACAACTGCATAAAAATGACCTTCGGATTTAAGTGTAAAGCTACCCCGCTCAATGGTGCTGTCCAGTTGGGGGTTTTTCAAAAATTCGTCGCTTACTCCTCTTACTGTGCCGATAAATTCGCCGGTTGGTCCGTATCGTATCAATGCCTTTTCTTCGAGTATTTCGGTATAGGAAAATACCCGGGGATCGCGGTGCAATTCATTGAAAAAGACAGTATTCGGGTTAAATGTTTTGCCTTGTTTGGGTTGGATCCTTATCTCGGGCGTAAAATTGCTGTATAGGGATAGGATCACTTTCTCCAAACCATTGAATACCGAAAGTATAATGATCAGCGCAGCACTGCCAATAAACACGCCAAGCATCGATATTCCCGAAATGATATTGACCGCATGCATCTTTTTACTTGAAAAAAGATAACGCTTTGCTATATAAATGGAGGTGTTCAAGTTGGTGCGTTTGACGTAATAAGATGTACGTTTTTATCAGGCTAAAACTACGAAATTGTTGCAGGTTTGAAGTGATGGGTCGTATGTTTTAGATTTTACGTTGGGTGTTTATTATTGCAAAGCAATGCTGATGCGTACAACTTATAACGTAAAACCTACCCTATATTACATAGTACCCCGGGTTACTTAAAAAACGGATTGGTTCTTTTTTCCTGGCCTATTGTTGTTTCTGAACCGTGGCCGGGATATACGGTGCAGTCGTCGGGCAGGGTAAAAAGTTTTTCTCTGATATTATTTATCAACTGATCGAAATTTCCGCCCGGAAAGTCCCAGCGGCCTATGCTGCCTTTAAACAGCACATCGCCACCTACCAGCAGATTTGCTGATTCATCATAGAAACATAAATGCGCCGGTGAATGACCGGGTGCAAAAATGAGCTGCAGGTCGGTTTCGCCAAAAGATACCGTGCCAGTCTCTGATAAATATTGATCGGGCAAGGGCGAAGGTTCATACAGCATACCCATCTGGGGGGCATAGGCAGGTACAGACGCCAATACCGGCATTTCACCGGGGTGAAAGCGTGGTTTTAATCCATACTGATCAAATACAAATTTATTGCCCAAAACATGGTCGATATGGCAATGTGTATTAAGTAATAGCACTGGCTTCAACTGGTTGTCGCGGATAAAACTTACAACCGCGTTTTGCTCAGCCGCGGTATACATACCCGGGTCAATAATGACACATTCGCGTGTATCATCAAAAAGGATATAGGTGTTTTCCTGATATGGGTTATTGACAAAGGAGCGGATCTTGGACATGGGCTATTTTTTTAATGCGAAATAAAGTTTTTCAAATGCGGAATTCGGAGTGTCAAATCCGAAATAAAGTTTTTTAAGTGCGGAATGTCAATTGCGATATAAATTAATGATCCAGAATCCAACCTGTTAATATTAATACTATAAATTCCGCATTTGACATTCCGAATTCCGCACTACTTTCCCTTCCATTTAAACGATTTGATCAGCGTATCTACATCTTTCTTCACAAAATTCAATACTGGCTGGATCGAGTCCAATCGGGGCTCCGTGTTAAAGTACAAGGCGCCTCGTAAATAGTTTTTACTGCTGTCGGTTATAAAAAACTGTACCGATGAAGCGGCGTTACCTTCTATAGTATAATAGATGCCATAAACTTTTCGCTGCGAATTTCGGATCAGTCCCTGCTCGATGGATGTTGCTTTAACGGTGTGTTTAAATGCGAAGGTGCGGGCATCTTCCGTTAGTTCGTCAAATACCTTTTTGGAGGTGATGCTCTCATAACTCAGGTGCAGTGTACCGTTAAACTGCGGAAACTGCATATTGAGCAGGTATTTCATATTTAAAACTTTTTCATCCGGATGCGGATGCAGGTCTTTTTCAATATAAGCGTACTTCGGATATACAAAAGTGAAGGGATAGATCGTATCAAAAACGCGGTATTCTTTTTTAGGGTAATAGATCCTGAAATACCCGCGGGGTTTTGGCGTAAAATCTGCATTTCCGCTACACGACCAAAAAGCTGAAAGGATGAAGATCAGCAGGATAATTTTTCTCATGAGTGATTTTCTTTGGCTGTCCATATTTCCCAGGATTTTTCGGCCTGTAGCAGCAGCATTTCATAACCGTTTTTAGTCTGGGCACCAATGTCTGCACCCTGCTTCAAAAATAAGGTTTGTTCCGGGTTATAGATCAGGTCGTAAAGCAAATGTTTGCTGCTTATTGCCTCATAAGGTATCGGCGGACATTCCTCCACCTTTGGATAGGTACCCAATGGGGTCGTATTGATGATCAATAAATGATCGGCGATATCCTGAGGCTTCAAATCACTGAACAATAAATTCCCCGGAGCTTCGCGTCTGGTAACGATCTGATAGCTAATACCCAGATCCTTAAGTACGCTTTTCACGGCTCTTGCTGCGCCTCCATCGCCCAATACCAATGCCCGTCTATGCAGCGGCTTAAGCAGAGGTTTTAAAGATGCTTCGAAACCGTATACGTCGGTATTATAGCCCTCAAGTACTTTCTCGTTATTATCGGTTGTTATTATTTTGATACAATTGACTGCACCTGCTTTTTTTGCGCCTTCATCGATACGGTCGAGAAAGGCCATCACATTGAGTTTATGAGGTATGGTAACATTCAGCCCCAGCAGGTCGGGATATTGTTTGAGCAGTCCCGGCAATTCGTCAACAGACGCAATGGGATACAGGTCGTACCGGGCATCCGGAATATTTTCGCGATCGAACTTTTCAGTAAAATATTTTTTTGAGAAGGAATGCGAAAGCGGGAAGCCGATGAGACCGTATTGTTTCATGTAATTAACAGCAAGTTTTAAATAGTGGGCATTGTTTTTTTGGCCAAAATATTCAAGTTGTAATAATAAAAAGAATGGGCGGAATTTTGTTCATTATTTTGGCTAAAGCCAATTTGTCTGTTGAATTTAGTCCGTCCCTTGAAAGGGACGGCAATGATAGGCTATCCTTGCGCTTCGATCAATTTACTTCTCAATTGGTTACGAAATGCATAAAACGATAAATTTCTATTGCCAAGAATGCTATTAAATTGGGTCCGATTGCCGTCCCTTTTAAGGGACGGAAAATAGCTGGTAGGAAAGTGGCTTTAGCCCAAATAGCCAGCTAACAATACCCGCGAATATTTTTGGAAATCATACCAAAGAAAACAGCTATAGCTTTTTCCCCGCAATCATCATATGCGGACTCAAAGACAGCAGCGCCTTGTCATTTTCGGTGATCCGCATCAACTCCAGCATTTTTGCTTTTTTTGCAGGATCGGAGCGCGATTCAAAATAGTTTTTGTCTATCCAGATCAAACCTTCAACGGCATAAGTATCGAGGAATGTTAAACCGCTCGTTTCAAATTCAGCTTTGAGCTCTTCGGGACGATGGAAATAAGCCGAGGGTAATACGCCGGGCATATTTATAGGCGGGTTGTGGATCCCGGTTGTTAATTCCGCTTTGCACATCTCAAATATTTCGGGGGCATGAATAAACCCATTTAGCAAAGCTGCAAGAGTGGAAGCCGAATGATTGATAGCAAAACCCAAAACGATGCCACCGGGTTTCAATATGCGTTTAGCTTCGGAAATGGCCCTTAATCTTTGCGCAGGTTCTTGCAGGTGATAGAGCGGACCGTGCAGAATTACCAGATGAGCAAAACCATCAGCGAATTCGAGTTTTTGGGCTTCGCCTAAATGTGATTTGAAGGGCTTTTTAGCTTGTTTTGATCGTTTATTGGCTTGCCTGATATGCTTTTCAACCGGGTCGATCAGGTGAACCTCGTGGCCCAGTTGGGCAAGCCATTCTGCATAAATACCGGGCCCGCCACCAATATCGATCACGACACCCTCTTTGGGAAGATACCTGCTTATAAGATCCTTATTGCGTTCAAACTCCAAAGGCCCCAGCCCCAATTGAAGCCTGCCCTCTTCAGAGGTTGCAGCATAAAATTCGTCGATATCGTTCGGGATCAGCTTCGGCATTTTGGGAATCCGAATATAGCTAAAGAGCGGTAATTAAAGCGATGGGTACAGGCCCACCGCTTTAAGCCCCAAAAATTATTTGGTTGTTTCTTTAATTCTGGCGCCTTTAGCGTCAAACATACCCAGAAGACTGCCTTTTACGTGATCGTCATCAACCGGATCAAGCGTTAGGGTCAGATCGTAATTCATCAGGTTAAAATAGGCAGTAATGGATTTTTCCTTTTCATCAACCTGTGAAAGCTTGGTGAGCTCTTTTCCGGTTGTGTCCTGGATGGCGCCCGCAATTTTTCCATCCTTGCGTTCAAGAATAAAATTAAGTTTAACGTCGCCGTTAGGTGTACCATAAACTACTATGTTCCATTTGCCAGGATAGTAATCGGTGGTGGTTTGTGCTTTTGCATTAAATGTCAGGAATAACCCGAGTGCCAGGGTCATAATGAGGCTGATTTTTTTCATTGTTTGTTTTTTGATTTTTAAAAGTAAGGTTTTACCTATATAAAGTCAAACTCAATAAATAAGCCGGCGTCTGATTTGCAGCGTGGGTGTTTCGGTTCGAACGGCACACCGTATTTTAGAAATCAGCCAAATAAGCTTAGTTTTATGCTAAACTTTAACCCTCACTAATTATGGCCAATACGGTAGGAAAGCTACGCTTCGATTTGTCGGGCTATTATTTTATCGGGCTGATCGGTCTCGTGATCCTCGGGTTCTGGCCAACTTATTTCGTAAAGTTCTTTAACGGCACTGCAAATTTTAAATTCTACTTTCATTTTCACGCCATCATGGTTAGCCTATGGCTGTTGATGCTGATTGTACAGCCTATCCTGATCAGGAAGAAGAAATTGCCACTGCACCGGATGATCGGTAAAATAAGTTATGTGTTATTTCCTTTGGTTTTGCTCTCAGTGATCTTATTGGCGCATAGCCGGCATGCGGTAGGTGAAAAGGACCTCGGCATCGCCATATTGGTATCTTTTAAAGATCTGATCGTACTTGGCGTGGCTTATTTTATTGCTATCAGGTATCGGCATACTATCGATCTGCATGCAAGAGGTATGGTTGCTACTGGTATTGTTTTTATTGAACCCGCACTCTCAAGGTTTTTGTATAATGCAGTTACGCAAACTATTTATTCGTATTTGCTCACAATAGGTTTAGTCTATGCAATTTTGATAACCCTCATCATCCTGGAGCGAAAACAAAAAAAAGGAAGGTGGGTATTCCCGCTTATACTCGGCCTGTATATAATAATGCACGCCATTTTGCTTTTGAACGTTCATATCGCTCCTTGGGAAGCCTTCGCTACCTGGTTTGAAAAGCTTCCGATAACCTGATTGGAGGTAAAGCTGAGCTTTTATTAAGGGCAATTTAACTGCGCCTATTTATTCAAAAAGTGGTCGAACGTATCGCTTCGAATGCCCAGGCGTAGGGTTTCAAGCGGGATGATATCAGCCGGGGCGATGTTACCGAGATTAACATTGGCTCCGATCAATTTAATGAACCAAACCTGTTGCGCTTTTTGGGGTGCTTCCCAAATAATAGTTTCTTCCGGTATTTGGGTCAGTATTTCATCGATAAGGCCTTGACGAACTTCGCCTGAATCGCGGTAGATACCCACGTTGCCGCTTTCGCGGGCCTCGGCAATAACTTTCCATGCACCTGCCTCCACTTCTGCATTGATCAGTTTGATCCAGCGGTAGGGGGCAAATATTTTGGTGACATCTTTCGATCCAACCTCAGAAATTACAGTTACCTGTTCGCTGAGTTTGCGGATATATTCGCATTTCAGGTCGTGTTCTATTTCGATCGAACCATCTGAAACCTCGGCATAGCTCATTTGGTATTTATCCAATATGCGGCGGTATTCGTCAAATTCGCCCCGTACTATAAAGGCCTCAAATAAAGTACCTCCAAAATAAACTGGAATGCCGGCATCCCTGTAAATACGCAGCTTTTCGTCGAGATTTGGAGTTACAAATGAAGTTGCCCAGCCCAGTTTCACGAGATCTGTGTAGATGCCTCCAACTTCTAAAAAATCTTCGGTTTGCCGTAAACTCAAGCCCTTATCCATGATCATCGTGATGCCACTGCTTCGGGGTTTAGCAGTACGGTAGGGTATATTACTCAGCGGGTAATTCATGTGTTGTGCTGTAGGAGCGGGAAAACCGTTCAGCTTCATAGAGGTAACGTTTAGTTATAGACTATAACGAAAAGTTTTAATGGCACAAAGATTATAAAAAAATACTGGATATTATAGTACAGGCAGCGTAAATAGTTTAATACATTCCCCATTAATGCCCTGTTTTGTCAATCAAAATATGACAGCAATTTCATAATCTGGTTGACAATATTCGACTCGTCCGAACCCGTAAAAGAACCATAAATTTACCAGGGAGCAGGAAGAGATGGCAGCAATGGAATATAGAAACTCGAACCCGATCGCACTAAATGGGGTACATGATATGACGATCTATGGGTATTCGATCAAGGGTGGGAGTTCTTCCTGTATCGACCTGGTTAATTGCAGTAATATACACATTGCGCAATGTGAATTATACAACTCCGAGCAATTGGGGATCAACCTGAATCAATGCGCCAATGTGATCATTGAAGACTGCCATGTAGATAATGTGTGGGGAGGCGTGCAGTCGGTTAATGGTGTGAATATACAAGTACGAAATAACTCGATCAGTAAAATTGCCCCCAGGGGCGTGCTGGTTAGATTTCAGAATACAATTGCAGAAGCTATGGAAACCCATAATTACTGCGCCGACAATGACCTGCCTTATGATCAGCATATGTAAATAGTTAGTTTAGTGAAGTTGTTTAGCAAAAACAGCCCCCGGCGAGCGGTGGCTGTTTTTTTTGGCAGGTCAGGTTTTTAATTACCTGGAGTATCGGTTGATAATATCCAATATCACCTTGTTTTTTTGCAATTGAGGTAAATAATCAAACAAGATATAGTGTTTTTCGGGGTCGGCAGCCAGGGCCATTTCCAAATGATTGAGCGCTTCTTTATAGTCGCCCGCCGCAAACAGATAGGCAACCATCCGGTAATACAACTCAGCTGAATCGGGATTCGACTTTATTGCCTGTGCCATTACTTCAACGGCATCAACAAGCCGGCTTTGTTCATATAATATCGACGAGTAATCGAGCCAGGCATCAACATCAATAGGGTTCAGTTCAACTACCTTTTCATAAGCCTGCTCGGCTTCAGCCAAATGACCCAGTTTATACTCGGCATCAGCAATAGCAAACCAAAAGTCGGCATTAGCAATATCAAGGTCCAGGGCTTTTTTATAGAAATGCAGGGCTTCAAAGTAACGCTCCTCAAAGTCAAGCGTCACACCGATGCCAAACCAGCCATCGGCTAGCTTGGAGTCCATTTTTACTGCTTTTTTGTAAAAAGCGCGGGCCTCATCCATTTGTTCCAGCTTTTCATAGCATTCGCCAATAGCACAGTAGGTATCGGCATTGGGCTGCTCATATTCAAAAGTCTGGCGGTACACTTCTATCGCATCGGCATATTTCTCCAGATTGACCAGGGCGTTACCTTTGTTGAAATAAGCGGAGGCAAAGCTATCTTTGATAAGAATGGCGTAATCGTAAGCATCTATCGCTTTTTCAAACAGGGCCAGTTTGGTAAAGGCATTACCCAGGTTATACCAGGCGGCATAGCTATAGGGCTCGCTGTCGATATACTGTTGGTAAAACTGTACGCTTTCCTCCTGGTTGTCCATTACGTCATAGCAAAAAGCCAGCTCGTAAAGGGCATCCTGGTTTTCCATATTTTGTTTCAGGCAAAGCTTCAGATAGGTGATGGCGGTATCATAGTCGCCCATGTTCTGGTACACGTAAGATATGTGCAATAATATCTCATCCGTTTCTTCAGCCAGGTCAAGCGCTTTCTCATAATTTTCCAGGGCCTCTGCATAACGCTCCATGTTTTCGTACATGTTTCCGCGGATAATGTAAATGTCCGGGTCTGATGCTTCCAGCATTGCTGCTTTTTCAAGTGCTACAAATGCCTCGCTTGCATGGTTTGTTACTACCAGCAGTTGTGCTTTTTTGATGAGAAATACGGCGGCAAATGGATGCTGATTGCAAGCATACCCAACTACCTGCAAGGCTTTAGCCGGGTCATTCTTTTCGATATAGTAATCGATTATGTTTTCAAACGCATGCGCATCAAAAAAATACTGGTCTTTATTACGAATCATTTCTTCGTAACGCTCCACCGAAAACTTGGGGTCTTCGGTGAATCCAAATTCAAAGTCTTCTTCCATTAAATATATTTTTCAGAACGCTAGCGGCTATATTACCCTGTTTATAATTTGAAACAACCAGGGCTTATTTGTTTTGCTGTGTTCAAATTACAACTTACAGATATCCAAAAAGCAATTAAGTTTTCAACATTCGAACATTGTTAACAGGCGATTTGCCAATTGCCTGATAATAAATGAAAAGCAAATGCGCGCTTATCAGGCAATGAGTGGGTTAATGTTAAATTGCCTTAAAGATTTTTACCTTTGACAAATTTACAATTATGAGCCTTAATATTTCCGATATCCTGAAGCATTTACATATCAACGACATTAACCCGGCTTTTAGTACGGGTAGTTTTTGGGGCGATAGTAAAGACGGTATCACCAGATCAATATTTTCGCCGGTCGACGGCAATGAAATAGCTTCGGTACAAATAGCTTCCGAAGCCGATTATGAAGCGGTTATTGCAAAAGCATCTGAAGCCTTTGTTAAATGGCGCACTACGCCGGCGCCTAAGCGCGGCGAAATTGTACGGCAATTGGGAGATGCGCTTCGTTTACATAAACAGGAGCTCGGCGCCCTTGTTTCTTATGAAATGGGCAAAAGCCTGCAGGAAGGTTATGGCGAGGTGCAGGAAATGATCGATATTTGTGACCTGGCAGTAGGCCAAAGCAGGCAATTGTTCGGCTTAACCATGCATTCTGAAAGGCCGGAACACCGCATGTATGAGCAATACCACCCCCTTGGTATCGTTGGCATCATATCTGCCTTTAATTTTCCGGTTGCAGTGTGGAGCTGGAATGCTGCGCTTGCCTGGATCTGTGGTGATGTCTGCGTTTGGAAGCCCTCTGAAAAAACGCCACTAACTGCTATTGCATGCCAGCGCATCATACAGGATGTTTTCGAAAAGAATGATGTTCCAGAAGGTGTATCCTGTCTGGTTATTGGTGATCGGGTGATTGGCGAGCTGATGGCTAATGACAAACGTGTTCCCCTGGTATCGGCAACCGGCTCTACCCGTATGGGTAAAGCTGTAGGCGCAGCCGTTGGTGCCCGTTTAGGTAGAAGCTTGTTAGAACTTGGAGGAAATAATGCCATCATTGTTAGTCAGCATGCCGACCTGGATACGGTATTGATCGGTGCTGTTTTTGGTGCTGTAGGTACAGCCGGACAGCGTTGCACCAGTACACGCCGGTTGATTATTCACGAAAGCATTTTTGAGCAGTTCAAGCAAAAACTGGTAAAAGCATACAGGCAGGTTCGTATCGGTGATCCGCTCGACCAAAATAACCATATGGGGCCACTGATCGACCGGGATGCTGTCAATGCATATCTTGATTCAATAGGGAAATGTAAAGCCGAAGGAGGCAAATTTATAGTAGAAGGCGGCGTGCTTGAAGGTCCGGGATATACCTCCGGCTGTTATGTAAAGCCTTGTATTGCCGAGGTTGAAAACCACTACGATATTGTCCAGCATGAGACATTTGCGCCTATCCTTTACCTGATAAAATACCAAACCATTGAAGAGGCTATAGCTTTGCAGAACGGTGTTCCACAGGGACTTTCTTCGGCTATCATGACCAACAATTTGCGAGAGGCCGAACAGTTCCTGTCGTATGCTGGTTCGGACTGCGGCATCGCTAACGTAAATATTGGCACTTCGGGTGCCGAGATAGGCGGGGCATTTGGTGGCGAAAAAGAAACCGGTGGTGGACGCGAGTCGGGTTCTGATGCCTGGAAAGTTTATATGCGGCGCCAAACAAATACCATCAATTATTCAACTAAATTACCACTGGCTCAGGGCATCAAATTCGACCTATAATACCCCATGTTTAAAACCCGTCTATACCTGTTAAGCCTGATCATTGCTTGCGCGCTAATTTTAAGTTACCCTTCGCAGGCGCAGCAATTGCCGGCCTTTAAGCCCGATCCGCCAAAAAACTGGTTTGCACTGGATCCAAAGGCCGATGGGTTTATGGGTATTAGTTTAAAGCAGGCCTACGAGTTAATACAGGGAAAGAAGAGCAGGCCCGTGATCGTAGCTATCATTGATAGTGGTGTGGATACTTTGCAGCAAGATCTGCAGGGAGTGCTTTGGGTAAATACCGCTCAAGACAAAGATTTTCCCGGGGCCGTACATGGCTGGAATTTTTTAGGCGGACCCGGCCGTAAATGCGATTTCAGTGAAACTGCTGAAGAGGTGCGTCAATATTTTAAACTGAAGGACAAGTATCTGAATACCATAGCACCATCGGATACTAACAAAAAAGAATATGCCTTTTGGTTAAAGGTAAAAGGCGAATACGACGCTACAATTGCCAAAGCAAAGACCGAATTGCCGCAACTAAGTCAGGTATTAAATGCCATGGTTGAAACCAGTGGTTACGTTCGGCATGCATTGGGTTTAAAAAACAACCAAACTTTCTCGCGTACTGACCTGGACAAGATCGTTGCTAAAAGTGATACTATGATTCAGGTTAAAAACCTTTGGTTGCTTGCCTTTAGCCAGGATGTTTCTACCAGCACCAATGTAAAAGTGATCAGGGAGTTGGGCGAATACCTTACCAAACTTAACAATGAGCTTAGTCCAGACCTGGATGTAAGACGCCGTACTGTTGGCGACAATCCGGATGTATTAGGTGATAAAACCTATGGCAATAACCAGCTTAAGTTTGAAGACAGTGCACATGGGACCGAAGTTGCCGGTTTGGTTGGTGCTAAGCGGGGAAATGCTTACGGTATAGACGGTATTGCAGATAATGTGCAACTGATGATCATCAAAGCCGTTCCGGTAGGAGATGAATATGATAAAGACGAAGCTAATGCTATCTTTTTTGCTGTGGATCATGGTGCCAGGGTCATCAATATGAGCTTTGGTAAAAAAGTATCGCCACATAAAGACTGGCTAGATTCGGCTTTTAAATATGCCGCCGCCCATGATGTGCTGCTTGTACAGGCATCAGGCAATGAAAACCTCGATCTGGATATTGAACCTGAATTTCCAAACTGCCATTATCTGGACGGCTCATTGCATGGCGATGAAAATGTTTTGAACGTTGGCGCATCCGGTTTAAAAGCAGACTCAATTCTTGCTACCGATTTCAGCAATTACGGGAAAAACAGTGTCGATCTGTTTGCTCCCGGGGTAAAGATAACCTCTATAGATATGGATGCAGAAGCAACTACTGACGATGGTACCAGCTTCTCTTCACCCATTGTGGCTGGGATCGCAGCATTGATCATGGAATACTATCCAGACCTGAACGTTAGGCAGGTAAAACAGGCCATTATGCAATCCGCGGAGCCTTTACACGGATTGATGGTTTATAAACCGGGCACCCATAACCTGGTCGATTTTAGCACGCTGTCTAAAGCCGGTGGTATTGTAAATGCTTATCGCGCACTTGACATTGCCTCAAAGATGACGGCATCGCAAAAATAAACTTTCATTTATTTTTGAAAATTCAAAAACATAATTTACCTTTGACTATGGAATTAGCCGAAGGCAAACAAAAGTTTATTGAAGCATGGGGCAAGCTGGGCTCGGAGTGGGGTATCAACCGCACCATGGCGCAGGTACATGCTTTGCTTTTGATCTCGCCTGATGCGCTTACTACGGAAGAAGTGATGGAACAGTTGAGCATTTCCCGCGGCAACGCCAATATGACCCTGCGCGATCTGATCAACTGGGGATTGATTGAGAAACAGCATAGGCCCGGAGAACGCAAAGAGTATTTTTTTGCCGAAAAGGATGTATGGACCATTGCCAGGCAGGTTGCCCAGGAGCGCAAGAAAAGGGAGCTCGACCCGGTATTAAAAGTGCTGCATGAATTGAATGCTGTTTCGGGCGATGAGAAAGATCCTGCTTATAAAACATTTAAAAAATCTGTCGGCGATATCAATAAACTGGCAAAGAATGTTGACCGTACTTTAACTACCATGGTGAAAGCCGATGAAAGCTGGTTTTGGGGTTCGATCTTTAAGATTTTTAAGTGATATATTTTTTGAAAATATGTTTCAAATTTTTCTGAAAATATGAAAACATTTATTTCAACTAATGTATCTAATTAACAGGCAATAATATAAAGATCATGAAAACACTGAAAAACCATATCATTCTTTACGACGCCGACTGCCCGATGTGTAAGCTGTATACCGGTCAGTTTGTAAAGAGAGGAATGCTCGATGCTGAAGGCAGAGCGCCTTATCAGCAAATACCCGAAATGGTTTGCCCCTATGTCGACCGGCAAAGAGCAATGAACGAGATCGCACTGGTGAATACCCAAACCGGTGAAGTGGAGTATGGGGTCAAAAGTTTGTTCAGGGTAATAGCGCATTCATTTCCGCTGCTTGGAGGGCTGTTCAACTTCGCTCCCTTTGTCTGGGTGATGGCCCGGGCCTACAGTTTGGTATCTTATAATCGCCGCGTCATTGTTCCCTCAGCTATTGAACAGGCACACGGCATCGCTCCAGCCTTGAGCATTAAACATCGTATCGCCTATTTGCTTTTTACCTGGTTTATTGTCGGATTTATCCTAACCCGATATGCACTGTTATTAAGCCCTTTTGTACCTGTGGGAAATTCCTACCGGGAGTATTTGATTTGTGGTGGACAAATATTATTTCAGGGTATTATCATCGGTTTTTATGCACCATTAAAGCGCTGGGATTATCTGGGCAATATGATGACCATATCATTTGCGGGTGCACTGTTGCTTTTACCGGTTTTGTTTTTGAGTAGGTTATTGTTAATAGTACCGCTTTTCTATCCGGCCTGGTTCATGCTTGTTGCGGGTTTGATGTTGCTTGAACATTTACGCCGCAGCAAATTGCTGCAATTGGGCTGGCTGATGAGCATCACCTGGATACTTTACCGGATTATTGTTTTGATCGTTATACTAATGCTTATCAAATGAAATATCAAAAAATTATATTGGCTGGGGGCAATGGATACCTCGGCAACGTATTGACTGAATACTATCGGCCCCTTGCAAGTGAGATCATTATCATTGCACGTAAAGCTTGTGCCAGCAATGGAAATGTAAGAACTTTAGTTTGGGATGGTAAGAACGAAGGCGACTGGGCCACCGAACTCGAAAATTCCGATCTGCTGATAAACCTCTGCGGTAAAAATGTGAATTGCCGCTATAATACAAAAAACAAGCAGGCGATACTGGATTCGCGGATAGATCCGACGGGTTTGCTGGGTAAAGTAATAGCGAAACTTAAATATCCTCCGGCATTATGGATCAATGCTGCATCGGCTACCATTTACCGGCATGCTGAAGACCGCCCGCAAGATGAATTTACAGGCGAGATCGGAGCGGGATTTTCGGTAGATATCTGTAAAGCCTGGGAAAGTCTATTTTTTAGTTTCGAAACACCGAAAACCCGCAAAGTAGCTTTACGTATTGGAATCGTTTTTGGCAAATCCGACGGGGTATTCCCCCGCTTGCTTAACCTGGTTAAAATCGGCCTGGGCGGACAACAAGGTAATGGCAGACAATATGTATCATGGATACATGAACAAGACCTGGCCGCAATTACCGGATGGCTGCTGGAACACCCCGAAATTGAAGGTAGGATCAATGCAGTTTCACCAAATCCAATACAAAATGTCGGGCAGATGCAGGTGATTCGTAGCGTTTATGGTATGCCATTTGGTTTGCCAGCTCCGGAATGGTTGTTGAAGATAGGCTCCATCATCATTGGCACCGAAACCGAATTAATTTTGAAAAGCCGTTGGGTAGTACCCGCGAGATTGTTGAAGGCTGGGTATAAATTCAAACATCCTGATATGAAAGAAGCGGTAAAGGAATGTCTGGGAAAAGCTTAAAACTGATATATCAATTTAATATAGAACGATGTCATGCTTCGACAAGCTCAGCATGACACCCTTCGCACATTTAAATTTCGCAATCGACATTCCGCACTTCGCATTTCGACAAGCTCAGCATGACACCCTTCGCACATTTAAATTTCGCAATCGACATTCCGCACTTCGCATTTCGACAAGCTCAGCATGACACCCCTACGCACGCAAAATTTTGAAATTTGCCTCAGCGGAATCAGCAAAATCAAGCCCTGTATGAACAGTAGCCTATCTGATAATAATGACCCAATAACCCAGTTTATGAACGAACAAAAACTACAATTAAAAATCAAACGCTGCCTTTGGGTGGTTATCATTGGTCTTGCATTGAGTGGAATTACTGCATTTCCAATAGAAACCGAATTGAGATTTCTTAGCAACAACATAAAAGGGTCAGGACTAATGACTTCATGGTTGCATCACACCTATTTCGCGGTTCAGACAACTAACCGCCAGTTTCCATCGCTGAGCTATGGCACCGATTGGTTGGCATTTGCGCACCTATTGCTGGCACTTTTGTTTGTTGGGGTATTACGTAATCCAATAAAAAATATTTGGGTAGTGCAATTTGGGATGATAGCCTGTATTGCTGTTTTTCCCCTGGCATTTATTGCTGGTCATATTCGTTATATCCCAATTTTCTGGCGTTTGATCGATTGCACTTTTGGCCTGGTTGGTATCATACCACTTTTTCTTTCCGGTTATTATATCCGCAAGCTGGAGCAAAGTGGTATAAAAAATAAATAAAAAAGGCGGCCCAATTTTATGGAACCGCCCTTGCTATGAGACTATTACTATTAAACTACATTTTTACAAACGTGCCTTTACCAACCAAACTATTGTTTGAACCATCATAAACCTGCATCACATAGGTACCGGGCAATAGATTTTTAACATCGGCCTGCCAGGTATTCGTTTTTGTCGATTCGTTTTTAATGATCAGGCCCGAGGCATTCATGATCCGGATATTATAGAAGCTACTTCCCGCGATTCCGGCATTTAGCCGTCCGGAAATTGCTTGCACTACGTTACGTCCGCCAGCGTATACCGGATTTATTGTTAAGTTGATGGTACTGCGCGTTGGATTAGGATATAGCGTAACCGGATTCGATTCAACATCACCGTTATTGCCATAAATAAGTGTAAACGGGCTGGAGTAAGAGATATTTCCGTTCAAATCCTCCATCCTGAGTCGATATAAATTGACCGAAAGCTGTGGATTCTTATCTACCAGGCTGTATTGACCAACGCCCGATCCGGCAAGGCCTCCAACTATAGTATACCTAGCGCCATTATTAGTACTACGCTCGACAGTAAAGTTGGTATAGTTTTCTTCGTTCTTAGTGCTCCAGCTGACAAGCGAACCATCGCCGGTCTTTTTACCGGTAAATGTTAATAATTTAAGCGCCAATGTTGGGTTTTGCCTGATGACAACACTGAAGCGGTTGCTTCCATAACTATTGGTATCCGCCAGGTTAATTTTAAAGGTATACTTCGTTTGAGTCCGAAGGTTAACAGAGTCTTTTTTGTATTTATCAATCAACCAAAGATCATATATCTGCGGTATAGATTTCAGGCTGGTTTGCAAAAGGTTATAGGTGCCCGAAGTTTTACCGGTAACATATAGCTTTATCACTTGTGCAGTTTGCTTTGGAAAAGGCAAATAATTGATAGATACAGGTACGTTATCACTTGTCATACTTGATAATCCTTCTGCTGCTGCCATACCCGCCAGGTACCTGCTGTCTTCATATGGATTGTATCCAACTGATGCTGATGGGTTGAAACCAATGAAAATATCATCATAGTTTAATGAATCAACTTCCAGTTTAAGGCGTAGTGAACGGTCGATTTGATCTTGCGGTAGCGCCCTGGTCATTAATAAGTTTGCACCTGTTAACTGTGCCGCCGCCGGTATGGTACCGGTACCTACTGTACCATTAGCATTTAGCACAACTTTAGCATATTCAGAAATAGTAAGTGCCGGACTTGCGGCCGTTCCCTGAACGATAAAGCCCTGCCCGCTGGCAATATACCGGCTTGCATTACCTGTTGCTACCCCGGTTGATGAAGATGTTGCCTGATAAGTATCATACTGGTAAGTAACCGGGTTAAATACCCAGATAGTAGTACTTAAATTGGTACGTGCATTACCGTTTGCTGCAGTATAAAAATTAAGCCAGTCAATTGCGCATGGATAAGGGTTACCGATCATATTAAAGCCTCGTACCGCAGCATTACCTCCGCCTCCTGAACCTGTATACGCGAGGTTGGATGAAGCAGGGGTAAACCAGTCTTTGAAAGTATAGGCACCCGAATTCATGTTTCCTACCGAAGTCAGCGTAACATTTTCTGGCGCAATATATGGATAAACCGTACGGGTTGACCAATTTGTAGCTGCACCCCTGAAAAAGAAAAGTACACCAGTACCAACAGGCATACTATAACTGCCGCCATCGCTGGCAGTAATAGTACCACCTGTAGAAGAGTTGGTGATATTGGTTATACCTAAAAAGTTGCCACTGACGTAGGTTGCGTTGCTTGGGGTATAGCTTTCGTTATATAAATAAATTGATGGATTTCCCCCACTGGTGCTTCCTCCTGTACAACCGGTAATAAACGAATTGGTAAGGCTGTTAGCTGCTGTGGTCTGACCGGCAGTACCACCAACAATGTAATTTAGTCGAAAACGTAGTTTCCATTCACTAATGATCCGGTATTGACGCATGACGAAATGATACGGTAAGCCCGCTCAACCCATCTTCCGCCCGAATAGGTATTACTACCCTTGTAATATCTTTCAACATTAAAGTTTCCTATGAATAGATTGTTTTTACCCTGTGGCACTTCACCGATACTAGCAGATCCTGTAGCATCCGATTGCAGGGTAAAGGTACCACCGCTCAGGTTATGAATATTTACGAATTGTGCATTGTCATTATAGAAGTACATGAGCGAAGTTGGCCCCAGTTTGAAAGTACCCGAATTTTCAATTGAGCCGTAGTCGTCCATTTCGATAAAGCAAGGCGAACCTGAAGTGCCTGCATAGAAAGTACCGGCATTGGTTAACGCGTGGGTCACGTTTGATCCCCCCTGCAGGTAAAGCGTTGTATTATTATTAGCAGTGAAGGTTCCGGAATTATAGATGTAGGAGCCGTTATTGTCTATTTGAAAAAGCCCCGTACCACTTAAATTGAAAGTACCGTAATTTGCAAATATAGAGCTGCTGAATTCAAGAACTGTTGAAGTAGAAGCGCCAACAAAATTTACATTGGCTGCCGTTACACCTGAATTAACTGTAAAACCGTTATTTGTTGTCAGATTGAAGCCGGAGTTGATCGTTATGGTGTTATTACCAGTAAAAGCGATGGTATTTACCGAGGTGCTGGCCGTTACTGTTGGTGCACGTGCAGTGCTTCCAGGGATTACAACGTCATCTGTACTTGTTGGTGTACCAGTTGAAGGAGACCAGTTATTACTCGAGCTCCAGGTAGTACTGTTGTTTCCGGTCCAGGTATAAACATGACCAGAACATACGCCATTATAAGCCGTATAGGTGATAGAATAATTGCTGGTAGAAAATCCACCGGCACCTGCCGCAGCTGAAGGCGTAACTGTATAAGTAGCTCCAGCCGCCTGCGAAGTTGTTGGGCTTGGCGTAAGGGTTACGCTGGTAACAGTTTCGCCATTAACATTACCATAATAAATAAAATTAGTTGTACTTCCGGTTATCACAGGTGAAGTGTTTCCAGTAGTTTTTGTTGGACCAATAGCCTGAATAACCAGCGTTGCAGCAGTAATATTTGCGGTAAGGCCGGCAGGTTGCGTCAACGAATAATTTCCTGCATCTGTTCCACTGATCGAATATCCCGAAACGGTGACAGCGATGCCTGAGGCAACATTTTTGCTTGAGAAAGTAGCTGTACCGGCACCACCAAGTACCACTACATCTGCGCCTACAACACCATTTAATGCAGCTGAGCCCGTTAATGAACCAGTTGTAGTGCCATCATAAATTTTATTGCTGGCACTAATGCCGGTAATGGTAAGTGTTTTTACGGTAATATTAGCTGTTAACCCTGATGGTTGCGGTAGTACCACGTAGTTGCCACCATCGGCTCCACCCAGGGTACTGGTGGAAGTAACAGCAATAGCGGTGCCCACATTTTTTGTTGCGAAAGTACCTGTACCAACAAGCGTAACCACGTCAGCACCGATAATACCCGACAGTGTACCTGTTATGGTTGCTGCTGTGGTGCCATCATAAACTTTATTGCTGGCTGCAGCACTTGTAATGGTAAGGCTTGCTACGGTAATATTGGCTGTTAGTCCTGTTGGTTGGGTTAAGGTATAATTGCCCGAACCCGCACCGCTTATGGTATATCCGCTAACGGTAATCGCAAGTCCGGTGCCGACATTTTTTGATGGAAAATTCGCAACAGGCGTACCTCCCAGAATAACTACATCTGAATTAAGGATACCGCTTAATGCAGCAGAACCACTCAATGTTGCTGTGGTTGTACGGTCGTAAACTTTATTTACACCGGAAAGATTAATAATGGTTAAAGTTGCCGGCGTAACGGTAATCTTACCGGTAATATAAGTTATATTATAATTGGCTGGGTTAAAGGTACCGCCAGTTGCAGCAGATGGCGTTACCTGACCAACATAGGACGCAACTGCGGCGGTAGCAGCAGAGCCGGTGCCATAAGCAATAGAAACAGTGCCTATTGTTTCACCGTTCAGCAGTGCAGAATTTGTAAAAGCCACCGACCCCGTTCCGCCCGTAATGGTGGTTCCATAAACTTTTGAAACATCATTGGCAGTAATGGTTAAAGCAGCTGTAGTGATATTAGCTGTTATGCCCGGTTGAGTAAGCGTATAGTTACCGGCATTTGCACCTGCCAGCGCAACCGTTACAACAATTCCGTTAGCAACATTTGCGCTGGCAAAAGTTCCGGTGGTGCTTACGGTTACAACGTCGGGTGATATAATGCCTGTTAATACTCCGCCCGAAACAGTTGCCGTAGTGTTTCCATTATAGCTTTTGTTTGAAGCTGAAACGCCTGATACAGTTAGCGTTTTTGCAGTAATATTGGCAGTAAGCCCGGTAGGCTGTGTCAAAGTATAATTGCCCGCATTTGCTCCTCCCAGGGTATAACCTGTAACCGTAATGGCTATGCCTATACCCACGTTTGCAGAGGCAAAAGTAGGTGATGGTGTACCGGTAAGCGTTACCACATCAGCGCCGATAATGCCAACCAATGATCCCGAACCTGAAAGTGTTGCTGTAGTAGTACGGTCGTAAACTTTATTGACACCGCTTAGGCCCGAGATCGTTAATACTGCTTTGCTTACCGTGCTTGCTACTGTAGCTACAGTTTTACTTACAGCACCTGTACTGCTGCAGGTAACGTTACCAGAGTAGGATCCTGGAACCGTCGCTGCAGCTATCCGGACATAAATGGTGGTCGATAATACCGTTGGCGCTGACCCTACAAGGATCGATGCAGCAAATGGGCCACCACTTGATGTGCTAACCTCGTAGCCTGCTGGTGCCGCTACTGTTATACCAGCAGTCAATGTGGTTCCCGATACGGTGAATGTAGTATTTGACGAAGCGGTACCATAGGTTGTGGGTACCGCTACAAGTGTGCCAGATACCGTGATCGTAGCTGCAAAAGCCCCCGTAGAGAGGGCAAGCAAGAGCAATACGGCACTAAGTGAGCGTAAAAATGTTTTCATTAGGTTACCTTTAAGGTCGAATACAAAATAGCCTCTAATATTTTTTAATTATCCAATTAATTGCTACCAAAATCTAAACCATTTCACATCAACCTCAGGCGATTGTGACTCCGGAACTGTCCGGCACAATTTCCAACCTTAGACCAGGTAAACTATATAATAAGACACAACAGGTGCATCTGCATCCTTTATACGAATATAAGGAAAACTTGTTTCATTAAACGAAAAAAATTTCACTATGGTTAAAATAAACTTTGTAAATATATGAAAAACAATCATTTATACATTTGTTAAATTTGTGAAAAAAAGCAACATTTTTTCAATATATGTCAGTAATTTTTTAATTACATCTCAGGAGTTAATTGAAAATTGAAACCGGGACGTGGTTTTGTTTTCCCCGAAATGAGGTGCCTTTAACTTAACGATATCGTCAGCTTTAGTTCATATTTTCCTTAACTGATCACGCGGCTGATGCAAAGCCCTTTTGTAAAGTTGTTTTTATAAGTTCATTGCCTATATTTGCGTTCGCAAAATTCATTTAAATTATAATGAGAGAAATACAATTCAGGGAAGCACTCCGCGAAGCTATGAGCGAAGAGATGCGTAATGACGACAAAATATACCTGATGGGCGAGGAAGTGGCCGAATATAACGGCGCTTACAAAGTTAGCCAGGGTATGCTGGATGAATTTGGTGCGAAGCGGGTTATTGATACACCTATCTCTGAATTAGGCTTTGCAGGTATTGGAATCGGTTCGGCAATGAATGGTTTGAGGCCTATCATTGAATTTATGACCTTCAACTTCTCGCTGGTTGCAATTGACCAGATCATCAATGGCGCCGCCAAGATCATGTCGATGAGCGGCGGACAGTTTTCGGTTCCAATTGTTTTCCGCGGGCCAACAGGTAATGCGGGTATGTTAAGCTCGCAGCACAGTCAGTGTTTCGAGAACTGGTATGCCAACTGCCCGGGTTTAAAGGTGGTTGTTCCTTCTAATCCTTATGATGCAAAAGGTTTGTTGAAGTCGTCGATCATTGATCCGGATCCCGTGATCTTTATGGAATCCGAACTGATGTACGGTGACAAAGGTGAAGTTCCTGAAGAGACCTATTATATTCCATTAGGAAAGGCTAAAATTACCAAAGAAGGTTCGGATGTAACCCTGGTGGGTTTCGGAAAGATCATGAAAGTGGTTAACGCTGCTGCTGCCGAGTTGGAAAAAGAAGGCATCCATGCCGAAGTGATCGACCTGCGTACAGTAAGGCCGATCGATTATGATACTGTAATCAATTCAGTTAAAAAAACCAACCGACTGGTGATCGTTGAAGAAAGCTGGCCTTTAGGTTCTATCGCCACCGAAGTTGCTTTCAAAGTACAAAAAGATGCTTTTGATTACCTCGATGCGCCTATTCTGCGTATCATGGGTGGTGATGTTCCGCTTCCTTACGCACCTACGCTGATCCAGGAATATTTACCAAACCCTGAACGCGTGATCAAAGCCGTTAAAGAAGTATTATACGTAACTAAATAAACACCGCTGAATCGATTGTTCCGGTATCTATCGGGATAGCTGATTGCGCTGAACTTAAAATAAAAAACGCCCCGAATTTCGGGGCGTTTTTGTTGTGCTTTAGTTTGCATTGCAATCAATTGGTGGATGCTGCTGTCCAGCCATCGCTCCAGCCACTGCCTGCAGCAGTGGTGGTTTGTTTTACCAGTTTATCGTATTTAACAGCCTGAGCGGGTGTCAATAATGCCTTGATCTTTTTGATGGTTGCTGTGCGAAGCGGCGCGATAGCTGCAGCAATTTTATTGGTATTGCCTTTTTCAGCTTCTTTTATTTTATCAAACTGTTGCGAAGATTCTTTGTAAATCGCTGCAATTTTACTTGCCTGGGCGTCGGACAGCTTTAATTGCTTTTGCAATCCTTTAGCTTTTTCAGCGGGATCGTTGATAGATTTAACCTGCGCAACCGCAGCATAAGTGATAAAGAGGCAGCAAATTAATAGGATTCGTTTCATTTTGGTTGATGATTTTAATGTTAAATGACTGTCTAAAAATAAGTTAATTAATACCATATTCAAAAATATCCCGATAAGCATTTGATGTTGAGCAATTGTTGATGGTCTATTCAAAGTAAAAAAGGCGATAGATAAAGGCAGATTTATAAACTTCTACTGTAAGGCTAATGCCGGTGGCAGGGGTATTTTTTAGGACGGGACATAAAAGCAAAAGCCCCGCAGTTGCGGGGCTTTTCGTAAATATCGTTTTCTATCCTTGTTACCTTCTTCTACCGAAAATTCGGATAAGGTAAAGGAACAGGTTCACAAAATCCAGATAAAGAGTCAATCCTCCCATTAGCGCCATCTTTTTAGAAGAAGCGTCACCATACTGGATACCCGCACCAATATTTTTTAACTTTTGCACGTCATAGGCAGTTAAGCCAACAAATACGGCTACGCCTATATAACTGATAATGTAATCCCAGGCTTCGCTATGTAAAAACATATTGATCACGCTTGCAATAATTAGTCCGATAAGAGCCATGATCAACAGGGAACCAAATTTTGTCAGATCGGTTTTGGTTGTATAACCCGCAACAGCCATCACGCCAAAAACAAGTGAGGTTGTAAGAAATACGCCAATCACTGAACCAGGAGTATAGGCCAGCAATATGAACGAGAAACTGATTCCGGTTACAGCGGAGTAAAGAATGAATAATACAGATAAAACCGTATACGACAACCTGTTCATGCCGAAGCTAATGATCAATACGAAAGCCAGCGGAGCAAACATAGCGATATAAAATAATGGGCTAAGTTGGTGTGTGGCCGGGTCGTAAAGATATTGCAGCAAAGCTGGTGTAGTGAACTCATAGGCAAATGCTGCTGAAATTGCCAGGGCTACGAACATCCATGAAAAAACGCCAGCGAGAAATCTACGTGACGAATCTGCTTCATCTATTTGGATCACATTGGTGTAATCCGGTGTTTGATTTTCCATTTTTAAAATTGACTATTTAATTAAACGAATTTACAAATTTTTACTTGCGTGCAATATGCACGATTTATACATATTTCCGAGCGCATAAATTATGCCTGGGTTATCCAGCCTGAAAATTTGTCATGTACCAGGCCTGTTAACTTAGTCGCTTTACCAACTGCTCTTCAACTTTCTTAAAAAATTGAAGTGGTTTCAAACTGCGCCAGCTCATCTCATCCAGTTCGCCGCCAAAGTTGATATAATAATCTATGTTATTGCGCTTAAACTCATCGATCACATGGTCCCTGAAATTGATGCCGGCTATCCAGCCGTCGTCAAGGTCCTGGAACCATTCCTCGTAATAACAATCGTCGGAAGAGTGGAAATTAAGCACATTCTCGCCGATAAGTACAAATTTGTTGATACCACTATCCACCATCAGGTCTATCAGTTCGCGCTTTAACAGCATCACATCATTGGTTATGGCATCGTTCCATTCGCCAATAAATTCAATGATGGCATACTGGCGATCATAATCGGCAAACAGTACCTTCAGGTACAAGGTATTTGACCCGAACGAATCCCACTGCGGATGCAGCAGGTAATTGTAGATCTGCTTGTCAAATTCAAACTCACTGTATTCTGTTGCATAAAACGGCGATAACTCATCCTCTGCCGCCACATAATCATCGCGCCATTTATAATAGGGCTCTATCTCGTGCATAACCCTCTCCTTACTCCCTTTGCAGGGTAAAATTTTAATGCTATAATAACCAAATCCTGTTAAATAAATTGTAAGTCCGCGTTATTTCTTGCTTATTGTTTTTGCATGAACTCTTCCACTGCCTGACGAGCGTTGCCGTGTTTTAGCAGTAAGGCCGCTGCTTCCTGTTCGGGCAAGCCCGTGTAGTTCATTACCATGTGGGTGCCCCTGTCAACCAGTTTATGGTTACTTAGTTGCATATCAACCATTTTGTTGCCTTTTACCTTCCCCAATTGTATCATTACCGTGGTAGAAAGCATATTGAGCACTAATTTTTGTGCAGTGCCGGCTTTCATCCTGGTAGATCCCGTCAGAAATTCGGGACCAACTACTACTTCAACCGGGTATTTGGCAACTGCCGCAACCGGGCTGCCGCCGTTGCACACAATGCAGCCGGTGATGATGTGGTGCTCATTAGCCTTCCGCAAGCCCCCTACCACATAGGGTGTGGTACCTGAGGCAGCAATGCCAACCAGCACATCCTTGCTGCTGATATTATAAGTTGAAAGATCTTTCCAGGCCTGTTCAGCATCGTCTTCAGCAAACTCTACAGCTTTACGGATGGCACCATCACCACCGGCAATGATACCAACTACCAGATCAAATGGTACCCCGAAGGTGGGGGGGCATTCAGATGCATCAACTATACCTAATCTACCACTGGTGCCTGCTCCAATGTAAAAAAGCCGGCCGCCTGCTTTCATTTTCTCAGCGGTTGCTGTTACTAATTTTTCCAGCTGAGGCAGTGCCTTTGCGATGGCATCAGGCACGGTATGGTCCTCTTTATTAATACTTTGCAGTATTTCAAACACCGGCATTTTTTCCAGATTACTGTAATGTGAATCTTGTTCGGTGGTCTTTTCCATCTTATTGTAAATTATTGCAACAAAAATCGTTAAAAAACGTCAAAAGTAAGGGACAACAATTTTTTATTAATTATTTTCGATTAGCACCAAAGACTTACTTTTGGAGTTGGATAATGAAGAGAGCGGCATCAATTATTTTCAGAAGCTTTATCGTGTTATTGATCGGCATTGCCATCGGTTTGTTTTTGGCCGATCGTATTCGTCCGGGCTTTTCACATAGCGGCGGCAAGATATCCAAAGTACTGCAACTGGTACATCATGATTATGTAGATTCCGTTAATACTGATAGTCTGGAAGGCGTAGCAGTTAACAACCTCCTGCAAAACCTTGATCCGCATTCACTTTATCTTCCTCCGCAACAAGCCGAATCGGTTAACGAGCGGCTTGATGGCGGTTTTGATGGCATAGGCATCGAATACCAGCTTCTCCGTGATACTTTAGTGATCACCCAGGTTTATGACGGTGGCCCTGCCATGCGTTCGGGCATTAACATTGGCGACCGTGTAATAGCCGTTGACGGCAAAAAATTTTCAGGTACACACCTAAGTTCGGGTGCAGTAAATAAAGTTTTTCGGGGCGATAAAGATTCGCTCATTGCTTTATCGATATTGGCCCCGGGCGAAAAAGACCAGCGGATAGTTAAGATAAAACGCGGGCATGTTGATCTTAGCAGCCTGGATGCCTCCTACATGGTGGCACCCGCAGTGGGCTATATCAAGATCAGTAAATTTGCATCCACTACGGATATTGATTTTCGCAAGGCGCTTAATGGCCTGCAGGCAAACGGCATGAAAAAATTGGTGCTCGACCTGCGCGGAAATGGTGGCGGATACCTTAATTCGGCAACTGCATTGGCCAGTGAATTTTTAGAAAAAGGCAAACTGATTGTCTATACAAGGGGAATACACGAACCACGTACTGATTATTTTGCTTCAGACTCTGGCCTGTTCCATAACGGCAAGGTGGCGGTGCTAATCGATGAATATTCAGCGTCGGCCAGCGAGATACTGGCTGGTGCCTTACAGGATTTCGACCGGGCAATTATCGTAGGCCGACGATCTTTTGGCAAGGGCCTGGTACAGCAACAGTTTGGTTTTAATGATGGTTCGGCCGTGAATCTTACAGTTGCCCGTTATTATACGCCGTCCGGCCGATCGATCCAGAAATCATACCGGGATGGCATCGAGAGTTACCGAAATGAAGTGTCGGAGCGCATGCACAAAGGCGAACTATTCTCGGAGGAAAATTACCTGGCCGATAGTGCATTTAAACGTGCTAAAACTTTCCATACAGCTGCTGGTCGTAAAGTATATAGCGGCGGAGGAATTATGCCTGATGTGTTTGTCCCCGCTGATACTACAGGCAATACCCAATTGATCCAGGAACTAAGTGACCGGCAATTGTTCAACGCTTATGTTATTGACCGGATGCAGCCTGCACTCAATAATTTTAAAAGCGAAGATAGTTTTGTGAAAACTTTCAATCTGGTTGATGGCGAATTTGACAATTTTATCCTGTATGCCTCATCGACCCTGAAAGAAATGGATTCGAACGAGATCAAAACATCGAAGGAAAGCATCAAATTAATACTCAAAGCTTTTGCCGCAAGGTACAAATGGGGCGATAATGCTTATTTCGAAGTATTGAACAGCAACGATAATACGATTAAAAAAGCGATTGCTGCTATTAACTAAAAGCAGCCTGTCAGGGGAAAATATTATTACTTGTTGCTGCTCTGAATCCAATTACTGCTCCGGAATCATCGCGAAAATAACCAAAAGGGTACAGCGTATATCGGGGATGTACATACCAGGCTTTGATATAGCTGGGAGCGCCTCCAACCGGCATTTGGTTGATGTTGAGATTGTAATAGCCCAATTCAGCAACCAGGGTTGAATCCTGTATCCCAATTTTTCGGGCTTCATTTACATTATCAGTTTTTATGAAGATGTTTCTTAGCGCCTGAAGTGCAAGGCCTGGTTTATTGTCAAGTGTTATTGTACCTGCAATAAATTGTGATGCCGGAGCTGGCCCGTTTAGCTTGCCATTCTCGAAACCGAAAGTTAAATCTTCAAAAAACACTGGCAGTTGATTTCTGATCTGTCATGCTATTGCAATCTGGAATAGTCCCATCTGGTTCTGCTGATCCAGGGCGTTGTAAGTTTGATAGAAATAGAATTGAAAGCCGTCGGTTGCTAAATTATTACTGGTCATCAATTGCAATACAGTAAGGCTATCCTGTATGGTGATGGCAGGCGGTATGAAATGTCCGCCAGGGTTGGTAAACAACGATTGATCCTGAACGATGGACCCGTATCCATTGGTATTGGAATCTTTTTTACAAGCTATAAACAGGAGAACTATCAATAGCGAAAGAACCGTTTTTTTCATGGCGCGTTTTACTATTGGCGTTTAAAGGCGTTGCCTGTTATTGTTTTTTGATCCTTGTGGACGTCGTAAAATACAATACCCGCGTCATATATGATCACGGCGCTATTGTCATCGCGCAGATAAACATGGGGGAAACTTCCATGTTCGGGCATAATCAGCCAGGCTCTTACTAAATTTGGTTTTGTATTTAAATTCACATTTAAATCATAATAGCCCAGCGTAGCTTTCAGGCACGAATCCTGAAGGCTTGTTGCAAATTGCTGACTTGCATTTTTAGCTACAGCATTAAAATACAATGTCCGCAATTGAGGTAATGAATGTTGAGGCAGCGAATTAGGATAATAGCCACTATACAAAGTGCCGTATGTTGATTGCAGCACATTGTTGTAGAACTGGTACCAAATATCGCCGGAAATTACCGGCAAGCCGTTAATATATTGGGTAACAAAAATATTGGCATAATTACCTGCATTATCTCCGGTCGGCACGTTGTATATAGATACATAAGCCGGCATGACGTTTTTATGGGGGATATTATGCTGATCGAGCAAAGCGATAGCCGCTGCAGAGTCCGCCGGGCTCACCTGATCCAAAGGAAAATTTACACGCGTGATGCAATTTTCATTGGGAGGATAATTGATTCCTTTTTTACAGGATACCATCACCAACACCCCGAGTAGTAAAATCCAAACTTTTCTCATACCGTCTTTTTATAATAATACGCAGAAAAGCAAGGCTTTGCAACAAGGCATGGAAAATAAACAGGGTATGAATTTATCCCATGAATCAACGTTACAACCTTCCAACATTACAACGTTTCAACAAATACCCCCTACTTCTGTCTGAAGAATATCTGAACCGGCACGCCCGAAAAGTCGAAATTTTCGCGCAGTTTGTTTTCGATAAAACGTTGGTAGGGTTCTTTAATGTATTGGGGCAGATTGCAGAAAAAGGCGAACATCGGTGAGGTGCCTTTGATCTGGGTGATATATTTTATTTTAACGTATTTACCCTTAATGGATGGCGGCGGATAGCTTTCGATGATCGGCAGCATTACATCATTTAGCTTCGAAGTCGGTATTTTTTTAGCACGATCGGCATAAACCTTTTCGGCAGTATCGATCACTTTTAAAACACGTTGCTTTTCGGTAACTGAGGTAAATACGATAGGCACATCGACAAAAGGCGATATTTTTTCGCGAATCATTTCCTCAAAAACTTTGGTGGTTTTGGTGTTTTTCTCGATAAGGTCCCATTTGTTCACCACAATGACGATACCTTTTTTGTTCTTCTCGGCCAGGTGAAAAATATTGATGTCCTGCGATTCAATGCCTTCAACGGCATCAATCATCAGGATAACCACATCGGCTTCTTCCAGCGCCTTGATGGTACGCATTACCGAGTAAAATTCGATATTCTCTTTAACCTTGGTTTTTTTACGCAGCCCGGCAGTATCGATCAGCATAAAATCATGACCGAACTGGTTATAATGGATATGGATCGAATCGCGGGTGGTACCTGCTATTGGCGTTACAATATTACGTTCTTTACCAACGAAGGCATTGATGATAGAAGATTTGCCCACGTTCGGCCGGCCTACAATAGCAAATTTTGGTAAGGTGTTTTCCTCAACCGGCTCTTCGTCAAAATGCTTTACCATTTCGTCGAGCAGCTCGCCGGTGCCAGAACCCGTCATCGACGAGATATTGTAGATCTCGCCCAGACCAAGGCTGTAAAAAACAGCAGCTTCCGGTATCAGGGCATTGTTATCAATCTTGTTTACCACCACTAAAACCGGTTTTTTGCTTTTGCGTAGCAGCGAAGCGATCTCGTCATCCAGGTCAGTGATGCCCGTAGTAACATCGACCATGAATAGGATCACGGTAGCTTCTTCAATAGCAATCACCACTTGTTCGCGGATAGCGGCTTCAAATACATCTTCAGAATTTGCCACATAGCCGCCTGTGTCAACCACTGTAAAGCTATGGTGTGTCCACTCGGCAACGCCGTAATGCCTGTCGCGCGTAACGCCGCTAAAATCATCTACGATGGCTTTGCGTGTCTCGGTTAGGCGGTTAAATAAGGTTGATTTGCCTACATTGGGGCGGCCAACTATGGCTACTAAATTGCTCATTCTTTTTTAGATGTGAGATGTGAGATTTAAGCTAAGAGAATTGGTCCCGTACTCTGCCCACACCTGGTTAAAAATCTGATTAATCGATAAGACTGAAATATTTTGATCTCATATCTTAAATCTCCTATCTCAAATCTAATTCTCGTACCCAAATTTCTTCAGGTAATTTTTCTTTTGGCGCCAGTCGGGGATCACTTTTACAAACATTTCCAGGAATACCTTCCGCTGGAAAAACTCTTCCATGTCCTTGCGGGCGTAAGTGCCAACTTTTTTCAAAGTTTCGCCGCCTTTACCAATTAGTATGTTCTTTTGCGAATCGCGTTCCACGATGATCTCAGAACTGATGCGGTATAATTCGTCACCCTCCTTAAACGCAGTGATGATCACCTCGGTGCTGTAGGGTATTTCTTTTTCGTAGATCCTGAATATCTTTTCGCGGATGATCTCGGAAGCAAAAAAGCGGTCGTTACGGTCGGTCAAAAAATCCTTTTCGTAATAGGCCGGGTGTTCGGGCAGGTTATCGAGCACAAAGTTCATCACCGCTAATACGTTATGTTCCTTCAATGCCGATACTGCAAAAATGGCTTTAGGATTCAGTTTCTCCTGCCAGTATTCGATCTTCTTCTTAACCGTTTCCTCGTCCGACTGGTCAATCTTATTGATGATCACTGCCAGGGGCGCTAATGAACCTTGCAGCTTTTCGAAAATATCACTTTCGTCGTATTTCTCATTAATGTCGGTCACCAGCAAAACCAGGTCGGCATCTACGATAGAACCTTCAACCTGGTGCATCATGGTTTCCTGCAGCGCGTAATGCGGTTTAATGATGCCGGGCGTGTCTGAAAATACGATCTGATAATCGTCCGTATTCACGATGCCGAGTATACGATGCCTGGTTGTCTGCGCTTTAGGCGTAATGATGGACATTTTTTCGCCCACAAGCGCGTTCATCAGGGTCGACTTACCCGCGTTCGGCTTCCCGATGATGCTAACAAACCCCGCCTTGTGACTCATAAAAAATATATAAAATATAATTTGGACTGCA
>Ga0164297_10000825_pt1 | contig 36080 bp, 27 predicted proteins | sample GEODES058metaG_FD_113539 | JGI IMG/M metagenome (GOLD analysis project Ga0164297, IMG submission 113539) | Dystrophic lake water microbial communities from Trout Bog Lake, Wisconsin, USA - GEODES058 metaG | ecosystem: Environmental > Aquatic > Freshwater > Lake | place: USA: Trout Bog Lake... | reverse complement strand
GCCACAAAGAAATGCAAAACGTGAGGCATGATGCCGAACGTTTTGCCAAACAACTAACTCTGCGAAACAGGACGTTTCGCAACTACGCACAGGATGTGCTCTGGGAATTGGCAGAAGGGGCAGAAGGCGATGTAGCGCTGAAAGCGCGACCTCAGCCAGCCCTGGGTTCCTTTCAGTCACCCAGGGTAAGGACGCCACCTAACCTCGGAGCCCTGAAAGTGGCGTCATCTATGAGTGTCGTAATGTCACTGGGCATCTCGGATCAAACATCCTCGATGACCAGTGGCACACAAATTTGGGCAATGCTTACTAAATTTCCTGGGTCACCCATCCCGAAATCAATCTCCTTCGCTTATGGCTCAGGAGATTGATTATTGTTCTGATCGCCGTGTAGCCGCCCCCTGGTTTGTGGGGGCGCTTGCACCTGGCAGGAGACTTAGCGGTATAAGAAGACCCTCCGAAAGACATCCAAGATCATAGGCATCGCGTTTGATGAACCTATGCTAAATTGCACGGTTTGACCTGTGCGAGCAAGTGGGTTGCTCCGGCCATTCTGGCGATTCTTGGGTGCCGTTGATCCTCAATAGGGGTCAGATTATCATGAGAGGCTGTATCAGCAAGAGGAATTCTGGTCTCCTATTATCACCAGATCGCCATTCCTGAAAGGAAAACCCATGACCCACGAAGCCTTTTCCTCGACCCAGAATTCCGAAGTCGATATTCTTGACCAAATTCGCTTTATCGACGAATGGATCGTGAATCTTCGTCAGCGCCGAAAGAATTTGAGTGAGGACCTGCTGCGACTCCAGCGCTCGGCCTCCAATCCGCTCATGCCCAAAGTCAACGAAGACTAGGGCAGTTGTTGGTCTGTGTCTGACCCCCAAAGTGGCGCAGTACCAACAACTGCCTCAAACAGGCTGATAAGCGGATTGAAACCACTGACGAAGTTGCCATTCCCACATGTACCGTGGACAAGGCATCACCAAGAAATCAAAGTCGATAAGCATTTCTGCCTTATCGCCACGGATCCTCATGGCCCCCAAGTTTAGGGTATCGCAAGTGCCATCCAAAATAGATTGAATCTCTTCTTGTGAGATTTCATGGCGTGGTGTGACGTAGGTTGGCTTGCCTTCCCGAATCAAGACCAACCGAACAAAGGTGATTCCCGCTGTTCTTAAGAATACTAACTTGCTTCCGAATGGCAATTCGATGTCAAGCCGGGATACTTGTTCTGAGGAGAGCGCAAAGGTTTCCATCGTCAATTTAACCGCTCAAGTTGGGTACGGCAAAAGTGTACAAACATTGCCAGTGCCTGCAAATCACATGAAATGATGGATTTTGAGAACCGGTTTGAGCCTGACTGGTAATTCAACCTGCCATTTCAAGGCGGTCTGAATTGGCCCAAAAAGTGGGGTATTGCTACCTGTCAGGAAGGGCTTTGAGGTTTTCCAATGGCGGTTGCACTGGACGTGCAAAGCTTAGGATGCAGGTCGGTTGGGAGTGGTCGCTGGTTCCGAATTAGAGGGCTGCAACCTGTCAGCACAACAAGATGGGGAACGCCAATTTGGCACAAGGTACAGTGTCCGAACAACCTAGTTGATTTGTTAGGGAGACCGAGATGTCTGATTCATTGTCCCGTCGTTCGCTCGTCAAATTGTCTGCCAGTGCGGCCGTTACCTCGCTTGCAGGCGTGATCCTTGCTCAAGACCCCACCAAGCCTCCAGCTCCGGTTGAGGCAGCTTTTACTCGTGACTATCCCGAGCCGGAGTTTAAGCCTCGCTGGAAGAAGCCTCAGTTAAGCCGGCAGATGCTTTCGGATTTTGTGATCTACGCTCACTCCGATTTGAAGATGACGAAGATGCTTCTGGACAAGGAGCCCTTGCTGATCAATGGATTGATGGACTGGGGTGCAGGCGACTGGGAGTCGGGACTCGGTGGTGCATCCCATATGGGCAGGCACGACATCGTTGAGTTCCTGCTTGAGCGCGGAGCCCGTATCGATATCTTCTGCGCCACGATGATGGGGCAGTTGGAGGCGGTGAAATCGTTCCTCACCTTGCAGCCCAAGTTGATCGACTCGCGTGGGCCCCACGGCTTCTCGCTCCACTTCCACGCTCAGCTGGCTGGCAAGCATGCCGACAAAATGTTGGAATACCTTCAATCAATCAAGAAGGTCGAGATGAAGCCGAACCCATTCCTGCAGAAACCACCGTTGTAGTCTGTCCCGTGTATATCTGGCGTTCATGCATGGACGCCAGAAGAAGACTACGGACTAGGCTTCGAGGGAATCTGTCTGACATGAGTGGTCCCCCAAGAGCCATGGTTGGAATTTGTGCCGGTGTAAACCGAAATTCCCCCGACACTGGCTTCAGTTCGTTCCTCAGCCACACCAACTTCTTCCCTCGGGGGCAGGCGTTCAATGTTGATAACGGCAATAGAATCATGGCTCGTTAGGAGACTAGTGTCATATCCAACTTCTCGTTGAGCCACCAGATGTTTTTTTCTGCAACTCCAATCTCGTCCCCTGAGGCAACTAACAGAAATGAGGCATGTGCATGTCAGGGCAAATCATCGTAGGTTACTTGTAACCAGTTGTTCGTATAATCAGGTCATGAAATTCGGCCGGTTGAAGGTTGGCTTTATCCTTGTAGCCGCTATTGCTGTGTCATCATGCGGACCCAAAGAACTACAAAGTGAGCCGCAACAGAATGCAGGTCCAGCCGTTGGACAAATGGCAAAGCTTGCCGATGGTGTCACAAAGCAAATCATCCAGTTGGATCCCACCCACCATGTTTGGGTCTATAAGCCAGCCAAAATAAAAGGAAAGTGTCCGTTGATTCTGATCGGTCCGGCTGGAACTCCTCTGATTTACGGCATGACAGTTTCGACCGGTGATTCAGATGAGCACACTCCCTATGCGAGAGCCGGGTGCATTGTAGTGAGTTACGATATCTCTGGTCCGTACATTCGGGGCGAAGGTCGACTCGAGAATTCGGTCCGAGCCTTTTCAGATGCTAATCTCGGCGTTGACGATGCGAAGCGTGCTCTGACCTATGCCTTGAAGTCCATTCCAGAGGTGGATTCGCACAGAATTATTGTCGTCGGGCACAGTTCAGCTGCAACATTGGCCCTGCAAGCGGCTCTGGCAGACGATCGAATCCAAGCTTGCGTCGCCTATGCTCCGGTAGTAGATGTCGAGGCACGGATTGGCAAAAATCTAACCAAGATTGATCGCACGGTGACAGGCTTTGCGGCCAAAGCCCAAGCCTATTCACCTGCGAACCACATTGGTGAGATCCATAAGCCGCTCTTTCTCTTTCATGCCGACGATGACGATAATGTTCCAACCGACGAGATTCGACGCTTAGCCAAGGGTACGAAGACGTCCAAATTGGTCGAGGTACCAAAGGGTGGGCACTACAATTCCATGATCCAGCAAGGGATTCCTGCCGCAATCGAGTGGATGAAATCTCAGGCTTCGTCGATAAATAGTCTCCCAAAGGAACTAGGAATTTCTCAGACTCAACTTCCAAAATCAGTCGGCTTTGGAGTTCTACCGACGATCTCAAACTTGCACTGACATAGCACCTTCTTTAGGAATTCGACTATTCTAAGTAGCCCATGATCGCTCAGACATTCTCAGCCACCCTCGTCGGGATTGATGCCCTCCCGATCGTCATTGAGGTGGACCTGCAGGGACAAATCCAAGGGGATGGCGAACGTTATTTCATTCTGGTCGGGCTGCCTGACAAGGCCGTTCAAGAGAGTCGAGAGCGGGTTCGGACGGCGATCAAGAACTCGGGCATGGGCTTTCCGGACAAGAAGGTCATGTGCAACCTGGCTCCGGGAGATATTCGCAAGGAGGGGCCATGGCTCGATTTACCGATGGCAGTCGCGATCTGCTCAGCGAACGGAATTGTTTCTCCAGATATGTTGCCTTCGACGATGCTCCTCGGTGAGTTGGGACTGGATGGCACGTTGCGCCCGATCGACGGCGCGGTCAGTGTGGCGCTGATGGCGATGGAGCGAGGCTATGCTCGGCTGATCGTCCCGATCGATAATGCTGCCGAGGCAGCGGTCGCCACCGGAATCGAGGTTTATGGCGTCCGTACCCTCACCGAAGCAGTTGAAGTTCTGAACGGTTCGCCGCTCATTCGTCCGGTTCGGTTTGAGGAGACGGAGGCGAGTCGCCTTCCGGAATATCCGATTGATTACAGCGACGTGAAGGGTCAGCGCAATGCGGTTCGGGCGCTTGAGATCGCGGCGGCAGGTGGGCACAACATGCTGATGACCGGACCTCCGGGTTCGGGGAAGACGATGCTTGCCCGCCGACTGCCGACGATTTTGCCTCCATTATCTTTGGAAGAGAGCATCGCGGTGACCCGCATTTTGAGCGCAGCCGGAGAGAAGAGTGGCCGTCGGGGGCTGATCTGGGAACGTCCGTTCCGGTCTCCGCACCATAGCGCCAGCCATGCTTCGATTGTCGGGGGTGGTCGGAATCCCAAACCGGGAGAGATCTCCATGGGACACCTCGGCGTTCTCTTTTTAGACGAGATGCCGGAATTCGAGCGTCAAACCTTGGAGGCGTTGCGTCAGCCTTTGGAGGATGGAGTGGTCACTGTTGCTCGTGTGCAAAGCACGATGACTTTTCCCGCGGAATGTATTTTGATCGGTGCGATGAATCCGTGTCCTTGTGGTTACCGAGGGTTGGCGGAGGAGAAGTGTGTTTCCAGTCCGGCCACCTGTATTCGATACGCCAGCAAGATCAGTGGTCCGCTTATGGATCGGATTGATCTCCACATCGAAGTTCCGCGTCTGAAGCCAGATGAACTGATTGGCGCTCCGGGTGGTGAATCCAGTGCATCGATTCGTGCACGGGTTATGGCGGCTCGAGAGTTGCAGCATCGCCGACTGGGTAACCACCGGGTCAATGCGAAGATGACGCCGCGCGAGATTCAGGAGTTGGTTCCTCTGGATGCCGAGAGTGAGCAGTTCATGAAGATGGTGATGGCTCGCATGAACCTGTCCGCTCGTGTTTTGGATCGGCTGTTGAAAGTCGGACGCACTATCACCGATCTGGCGGGCGACGATCGGGTGCAGAAGAAGCACCTCAGCGAAGCAGTTCAGTATCGGGATCGTATGAATAGCTGAGATGCCAAAAGTCATCATCATCGCTGGGCCGAATGGAGCGGGAAAGACGACCTTCGCTCGTAATTACTTGCCCAATGAGGCAAAAACTATTCAGTTTGTGAACGCTGACATGATCGCGGCCGGCATATCTCCATTTGCCCCTTCATCCGCTGATGTTGCGGCGGGGAAGACTATGCTTACTCGTCTCGATGAGCTTGCGAGTGAAGGTCTCGATTTTGCTCTGGAAACAACGCTATCTGGAATTTGGCTAAAGCGCAAAATCATCGAATGGCAGTCGTTGGGATTCCAAGTGAAGCTGTTTTACTTGCGACTCTCCTCATCTGAATTGGCTATTGAACGTGTTCAAAATAGAGTTAAGAACGGGGGCCATCATATACCTGACGATGTAGTTCGAAGAAGATTTATCAGGAGTCAGGATCTTCTCGAAAGGACGTACAAGGACTTAGTGGATGATTGGTTCGTGTATGATAATGATTGTCAGGAAGCCAGGTTATTGGAGTCGAAATGGAATCAGTGACGGCAAAACAACGAGAGATTGAGCATAAAACGGAAGCAGAACTTGCTCTCCAGGCTATGAATCGCGGATTGAGAAAGGCCTTCCTGAGCGGAGAAGCCTACGACCCAGATGGTAGCGGTCGAGCCTATTGGGAGACTCACGACGAGTTCTGCCAGCCGATCACCGATCAGAAGTCGTCCTGATCCTTCAGGCTCCTTTCTAATTCCAATTTGCTATTTTGATGGTGTCCTCCGCGGACGGCGCATTGCCGTCTGTTGACTCGAGTCCTAACACAATCTCACTTGACCTGTCCCTCGGCCAATACTCGCATACGCTCGAACACAGTGTGGCCTCGGATCAGACAGGTCAAAGCTCGATGCCGGAGTCAGGCCACCATAAGGCAATAGGATTATTCATCTAGGAATGGGGACATGATTCGTCCAAGCATCAATGTTGCGTGCCACTGGTCAGCGAGGAGGTTTGTGCCGAGATGACCAGTGACAATTCGATTGATGTCGCCACTTTCAGGGCTCCGAGGTTTGGTGGCGTCCTTACCCTGGGTTCCTTTCAGTCACCCAGGGCTGCCCGAGGTCGCGCCTTCAGCGCTACTGTCGCCTTCTTCCCCTTCCCAGAACACATTCTGTTTCGGGGGTTTTGTTTGTTGGCACGAAATGCGACGTCCTTCGTGCTCCATTCCTTGGGCGGCTCAGGTTGCAATCTTGCGACAGCGGGGATCTGCCGATAGAGGCTGTTTAACTTGCCCAAGAAAACGCCGCCGACAATCAAATGATGGTCGGCGGCGCCCAATGGGACAGTGCCTATACGGCTGAGGAGTTAATATCCACAACCCGGATCAGCTTTTTGTTGACGAATTCCTGAATCCCCAGATTGGAGAGCTCACGGCCGTAGCCAGAGTTCTTCACACCACCAAACGGTAGATTGGCAGCCGTCCACGTCGGGTGGTTCACAAACACCATTCCGGTGTCGATGCAACTGGCAACTCGTTTGCCACGGACGACATCCTTGGTAAATACGGAGCCGCCCAAGCCGAACTGGGAATCGTTCGCCAGAGTGATCGCCTCTGCCTCATTCTTAACCTTGAAGAACAATGCTACTGGACCAAAGAACTCCTCGTGGTAGGCCGGATTGCTCGGCGAGATATCCGTTAGGATCGTTGGAGCCATAAAGGCACCTGGCCGATCGATTCGATTACCACCCATCACCAATGTTGCTCCATGGCTGATCGCTTGATCCACCTGCTCCAGCAACGTGACCAAGGCGGCTTCAGTGGACAGAGGTCCGAGTGTGGTCATCCGATCCATTGGATCACCTGGCTCGTATTTCTCCAACGCTGCCTGGAAAAATTCCATGAATGGGTTGGCCAACTCTTCCACAACGATGAATCGCTTTCCGGCCACGCAACATTGACCGGTGTTGTTCATCTTCGCCCAGATCGCCCACTCGACTGCCTTGGGAAGGTCAGCGTCTTCAAGGATAATGAAGGCATCGCTTCCACCAAGCTCCATGGTCGATTTCTTCAGATTTAGACCTGCTCGTGATGCAACTGCTTTTCCGGCAGCGACACTTCCGGTTACGGCAACTCCCTTGATAATGGGGTTATCGATCAGATCACCGACTTGATCGTGGGTGATGAACAGGTTGGTGTACAGGCCAACTGGCGCACCAGCCTCGACCCAGAGCCGCTCAAAGGCCAATGCGCATTGAGGCACACACTCAGCATGCTTGACCATGACGACATTGCCCGCCATGATATTGGGGGCGGCAAACCGAGCCAACTGATAATACGGGAAGTTCCAAGGCTGAACTCCGAGCAATACCCCGATTGGAGTGCTTTCAATAGTTGCCGAGCCGATACTTGGTTTGAGGTGGTGGGGAGCAAGGAAATGCTCTGCATGAGTCGCGTAGTATTCCAAAATGTCGGCACTCAGTGCGACTTCAGCTTCTGCTTGGGAGATGAGTTTGCCCATCTCAAGTGTGACTAGATGAGCGAACTCACCGGATCGGCTACGGAGAATCGAAGCTGCTTTGGCAACGATTTCTGCTCGATGCGTCATCGAAGAGTGTTGCCACGTTTCATAGCAAGTTTCTGCGTCTCTTAGATGCTTCTGGATTTGATCTTCTGTCAGACCTTCAAAGCTCTCAACAAGCTTGTTGTCGAAAGGATTGATGCTCTGGTAATGGCTTTTCTTGGTTCCGAATAGATTGGAAATCATTAGATTCAATGGACCTCGATGATCACTTTGAGGGCTCGCTCTTTGGCGGCATGGCCGAACGTTGCATAAGCTTCGAGGATCTGATCGAGCTTAAAGCGGTGCGTGATAAGGTGCTGGGGATCAATCTTCCTGGAAAGAACCGTCTTGAGTAAAACGGGAGTGCTCACGGTATCTACCAGGCGGGTGGTAATAGTGATATTTCGATCCCAGAGCTTCTCCAAATGAAGGTCGGCCTTCTCACCGTGGACGCCAATATTCGCGATGGTCCCACCGACGGAGATAATCCTTTCACAGAGCTCAAAAGTTGCGGGGACGCCTACGGCTTCAATCGCTGTATCGACTCCGCGATTACAGGTCAGTGTCATCAGTTGTTGGACCGCATTACCTTGAGAATTGTCGATGATGTCGGTTGCGCCAAGAGTCATTGCCAGCGCCAGACGATTGGGATCAACATCGATCATGATGATCTGAGCTGGAGCATAGAATTGGGCGGTCAGTAAAGTCGCCAGTCCGATCGGGCCACTGCCTACGATAGCGACTGTTGATCCGGGTGCCACCTTGCCATTCAAAACGCCGCATTCATACCCGGTGGGCAGGATGTCGCTCAGCATGACAAGTGCTTCTTCATCGCTCCCAGCGGGAATGTGATACAGGCTTGTATCGGCATGGGGGGTGCGAACGTATTCGGCTTGAGTGCCGTCGATCGTGTTGCCCAAAATCCATCCCCCCGTCGTGCAGTGAGAGAACATGCCTCGTCGGCAGTACTCACACTTGGCACAAGAAGAAATACAAGAGATGATCACGTGATCACCGGGATGAAATTCAGTTACTGCCGCTCCGACGCTCACAATAACTCCGACCCCCTCATGTCCAAGAATCCTTCCTGCAGTACAAGAAGGAACATCTCCTTTCAGGATGTGGAGATCGGTTCCACAAATGGTTGTTTTGAGAACCTTCACGATTGCGTCCCCAGATTCCAGAATGACTGGCATGGGTCGATCAGCAAGTTCTATGAGTCCAGGGCCGTTATAGATGAAGGCTTTCATGGTCCCAGTTTTGCTGGCATTTGGGCTGGCAAAATAGTCTGAAATTACGCTGTCAGTCAGTTGACAGACACATATGTTCCGACAGACTTGAGTGGCTATTGGGGTAGGGGCAGAATGGTCAAAAAAGCCAGCCTTTGGGAATCAAGGATTCATGGAAATTAGGAAACAGGGTGAATGACGACAATCCCTCAAGTGTCCTGTAGCCGAGGGCTGGTCGCGCTTGCGAAACATCCTGTTTCGCAGGTTTTGTTTGGGAAGAATAGCGTACGCCCGTCTTTAGGCGCCACATTCCCGTTTTCTGGCCTTCCGGCACTTCCAACCCTACTGCCCTTTCCCCTGACTGCTTTACTTCTTCTTTCGGGCCGGACTTCGGGCGACTCTCGACTCGATTCCATCCCAAGAAATGCTGAGAATAGGGTGAATCTCAATCGTGTTGGCGGCTTCGTGATTCTGATTCTCGTGGTCGTCAAAGTAAGCAGGGCCAGTAATCATGACCCATTCGCCGGCGGGGGTGAAATCGCCTTGCTCTGTCGTTCTCTCTGTAAGTCCATAGTGGGCCAGGAACTTTGCTCGAACGTCTTTGATCTGTTGTAACCAGATACTTTTGGTCGCTCCAGAACCTCGCGAAGATGCGAATTCAGGTTTGGAGATTTCTGCGACGAAAGGAGTGCCATCAGGACCTTCCATAGCGCAATGAAAGTCTCCGTCTGCTTCTTCTTTGAATTGGATCAGCTTCGCTCGAACTCGGTAGACCTGTAGCTCAGCAGGAGCAAATCGAGCGTTGTCAAAGGTCGCACCACTGGGCCTCATAGTCCGGGGAAAGGCATTGGGCCGGGGAATGGCATTGGGCCGGGGAATGGCAACTAGATCCTTGGGGAGAATGTCCTTCGGAGTCATGTTGACCCTTGAGGCATCTGGGTCTGAGCCTGTCTTGATGGACCACCTCAGCGATCCCTTCTTGATCGGTTTTTCAGCTTCAAAGTGAAGCGGCAAACTTGTTGTGTAGAGGAATGCGATGGTGGCAAGAATCATCGGGTGGTCTCCTTAAGCAATACCACTGAGGTTACGGGACAGAGAAAGAATAACGGAAATCTGTAGTAAGTCGAAGTCTTTAATTGCGATTCATTCCAGCAGACGGTTGATTTCTGAGTAAGCCGAAAACAAATTCTTAGCAGGCACTTACAATATGGTCATATATAATAGTCATGTATGAAGCAGGTCAATGTAACAGAGTTCAAGAGCCATTGTTTGCAACTTCTTGAACAGGCACGCCTGTCTGGTGAATCGATCCAAATTCTAAAACGGGGCAAGCCACTCGCCACTGTCACACCTAACAGTGTCAGAAGGCCATACGAACCAGGGATGTTCAAGGATTCCGTTCATGAAATTGGCGACATCTTGGTAGATGGTGCCGACTTAGGTATGGAGTGGGAAGTGATGAAGTGATTGTTTTGGATACTCACATCTGGGTCTGGTTTCATAATGGAAACAACAGATTGTCACCCGCTGTCGCCAGCCAAATATGCAGTGATACTGTGATTTCAGTTGCTTCTGTTTGGGAGGTTATTCTTCTGATTGAAAAAGGGCGACTTCAATCAACAATGTCTCCGGATAACACAGTTCGACGATGGCTCGAAGTCGCTCCTATGCGAGTAGCACCCATTGATACCGAAATCGTTACATTATCACGGAGCCTTCAGTTTAACCATGACGATCCTGCAGACCGATTCATTGCGGCCACGGCCTTCCACTTTAGTGCTCCCTTAGCAACTGTTGACGCTCGGTTGTCTGGTCTTCCTTGGCTAAAGACAATATCCTGAAGCTAACTATCACCCACCGCAACGCAAGATTCGCTCAACCAATGCTCCACACCGGGCGGTTTCCCGGAGTGTCCCCTCACCGACGTCAAATGTCGCGGCAGGAAATTGCCGAAAGATTTCACTCAGTCGGTGAAGATGTTCACGCATCCCCTTGAGCGAAGTCGAAGGACCCTGGGACATCTCCACTGCTTCAATTTGTCTTGTAATGGCATCTACCCCTTCCTTTGCTACCCAAACCAGTTCTGGTGCACAGGGAAGTCGACCCTCGGGCCCAGTGTGGAGTCGCTTGGGGAGGGAAAATCCCAAGGTTCTGAGTAACCCATCTTTCTTCAGGAGTGCCAGTTCATCGAAAATCCAAGACGATTTGGCATCGTCTGGAATGGGTCCACCATGCGGATCCTGATTCAGAATGGACTCAATCCGAGCAATTCCGCCCCACTTTTCCAACTCGCTTGCTGCAAGGTTGTCGATGGTCCTTTGTGGATGTGGCCAAGGATCGGCTCTGTCCAACAGAGACGCTGTTCCTGGAAAGACAACGAAAAACAGGTCGTCTCGGCCCTGTCCTGGCGAAGATTTACCGTCGATCACAGGCATTCCAAGCCTTTGCAGAGTCGCCATGGCCGCTTCACCAGATTCGCTGGTCGGACCGATGTCTCCAAAAACCGCATAGGCTATCGATTTGGCAACCGGATCGTAAATTGCGGCCAGATCTCCGACTTTGGCTTCGGGAACCATGTCACCGGGTAGAACCATGAATTGGGTTTTTCGGGCATCCAGATAACGCGTAGGGTCTGTCTCCGCAAATTTCGTATTCTGAAGGCTGGTTCTGGAAACGTAGAATCCCTTGAACTCTCCATCGGGCTGGATAAACGGCTTACCCGCCGACCAGACCACTACTTCTGGAGAGGGTTGGACCAAAAGGCGACCATCGGGCAATCCACCCTCACGTTTTCCTCCAGCAGAGTCGATCACGTCAAGCGATAGGCGATCATCCAACGGGTGATATGCGTTCGGTGATCCATCGACATCACAGCTCAATTTGCTCTGAAAGAACAGTGGAGTCGAGCCTTTCAGCCGTCGGAGTGGGACTCGTAAATCACTCTTCTGATACGACATATTTCGGACGACTTCGATCTCAAGACGATTGTCGAGCATTGCTAAGCCGAATACGAGTCCAAGAACCATGCTCAATCCTACCGTTTCTTATTATGTGTTCAGGCTATGTGCGCCACTGGATAGGCTGATGGTCGTGCTACTTCAGATTGTTTGCACTGGGCACTTCGGCACAAACATCCTCAGTGACCAGTGGCACGGAATAGATCAGCTAGGATTTCGGGACCGTTTCTTACTATGTGCTCAAACCTTGTGTGCCACTGGACAGGCAGATGATCGTGCTGCCGCATCCAGTGCTATTACGGAATTCCATACGTTGGCACTAGATCACTCAATACCTGCTCGGCACAATGTCACCAAAACTCGGGTCTGGACGCTTGGATCCAAATAGTTCCTTGCACTAGAGTAGTCCCATTCATCAGGAGATTGAACGAGTCCGCGCCTTACAGGGTTGTTATTGATATACCGGACTTCTGCCCAAGCCACCCTTGAATGACAGATATTCTTGTCGTATCCTCCGCCTGCCATCCAGAATCTAAACTCATCCGGTCCGTGGCTTTGGGAGACCCTGCACTTGTCTCGCATTGAAGGTATTGCCTTGAGTATCTCTTTTGCAGCAGGAGCCTTGACGGCCCTGAGGATTCTGGGAATCGAATAAACTTTGTCCTTCGGATAGATCAATAGATGGACATGTTCAGGCATAACCGCAAAGGCCCAGATATCGAAGTTGAGGTCTGAACGAGCTTGATCCAGGTGCGAAAGAAAGATTTCTGCGGCAAAAGGATTTCGTAACAGTGGCTGACGTTTCTGTGTAGAGAAGGTTAGTGCATGCGCATGGAACGGAGCATTATAGGTAACTCGCGTCTTTCGATGGTTTGAATCAAGGATCAACTGGTTTACACCTAACAAACAGTTCTTAAATGGAATTTGCGAGTGCCACTGGATAGGCTGATGGTCGTGCTACTTCAGATTGTTTGCACTGGGCACTTCGGCACAAACATCCTCAGTGACCAGTGGCACGGAATAGTAGCGCTGGGTATTTCCTAAAACCCCCTAAACAGTGATTACCTTCACTTCCACCATCGGTTCAAGAGTTACCGGACTGAACCGCGTCGAGAAGTCTGTGATAGCTCGTCAACCGAACAATCGCTACGATGGAAGACCAAAGCCATGTCGCCTGACAGATGGTCGATCGCGAACAAGGAGAAGTGACTCACGCCCCGATCGAGCCGGCGCTCGGTCATCAGGGCTAAGTACCGTCGATCGTGATCCACATGCTCAAGCGCCTCTTCGATAGCACAGATATCGTTAAAGCCCATTCCCCAACTCCGGAAAAGGGAAAGATTGCTCGAAGAAAAATCAATATATCCTGACTCCGCGCCCCAATCCATGCCGTTCATCACGCTCTGCTTGACGGAGAGGATTCCGGCTGCCCGAACCTCTCGGATCTTGGCCGACCATTCCCGGTGCATCAAACGAAACTTAGCAGAATGAGCTTGTACTCGGGCCTCTTCCGTGTGGGTTTTCGGCTGAGCAAACTCGGTGACCAAACAAGATGGAACGACTAACATGCGGTCATCCTATCATAGGTTTGTAGACGAAATAGTAGACAAAACTTTAAGATGTCTACAGGTTTCGCGAAAAAGGTAGACATCAACCTACATAAGATTCATGTCCCGGTTAGTCAAGAAAGTGCCTTGGATAGAGTTAGCTCCAACCTGTTAAGTATCTGAAAACTTCGTTCAGGAAACTACGGACTGGGTGTCTCGAAATGATGCTGGAGCATCGGTAAGGCCTTCTAATTCTTCGATTGAACGCTGAATTGAGGAATTGGTCAGCCATCCATTGATCTGTTTTGCCAAGTCCAAATAGACTCGACCCACGTTCCAATCGCGCCTGTCAACAGCTATATGAGCGAGTCGCGTCAGAATCAAAGCCTCCGAAGATTTGTTGCCAAGATTTCGAATTTCATTGAGGGAATCCAGCAACAAACTTTCCGCTTGTCCGAGGTCACCCTTGTGCTTGGCGGTATCCGAAAGAACTCGTAAGACCCAAGCCCGTTGATGGGTTCCCAAGTTGGTTTGAATCTGTAGGGCTTCGGATGCGTGGATCCAAGCGTCATCGTACAGCCCACATTTGTTACACAGTTCTGCCAGCGATGTAAGATTCCAAGCTACACCCGGCAGGTTATCCATTCTTCGATGAATGCTCAAAGCGGCCATGTACTGAGCCCTGGCCTCATCAAGTTGATTGAGCCCGTAGTAACAACTCGCCAAACTGCCGATGCACCACACCCTTCCCAACTCATCACCCAAAACGTTGGACAAAGCTAGTGCTTGGGATGTGAGGTCAATTGCCTCCTCAAGCCTTCCTCTTTGTCTTAGCACGTATCCAAGGCTTCTCATCGCACGCGCTTCTTGGGCCGAATCAGACAATTCTCTTGCGAGTTGTCTGGCTGAACTTAGGAGTTCGTCTGCGTAATCCAATTCACCCGTGTTTGCAACGACTTCCCCCAGTTCCAGAAGGGCATTTAATATCCAGACGTTATGGCCCAGTTTGGTCGCGATATGTTTGGCTTGATCGAAGAGAGAAGCCGCTGAGATCAAATCATGGGCTTCGTGGCATGCTTGTCCCGCAACCATTAGCGCTCCATACAGGTCCTTGGAATCCAGTGTTTCGTTGCCGATGATTTGAAGTGTGAGTTTCTTGAGGTCCTCGTAGTTGCGAGATTGGGTGAGTAACCTTCCAATAGGATTCAGAAGATCAAGTGCTGTCTTGGCTTCAATTTTGCCGGATTGAATCAGCCACTCCATGTTTCGAGCGTCCTCTAGATCAAGCTCCAACCTGTTCGATTCTGCAGATAAGAAGTAACGAGCTAGGCTTTCCTCGAACTGAGACTTGGGCAACGGGCAGCACAGGCGCATCAGAGAATCGACTTCAAACCGTCCATTGGGCAGAACCTTGACAGCGCGGTGTGGATCTACCAACTCTGCCAGCATTTCTTCAGCAGCACCTACGTTAAGCGCCTCACCCAAGGCTTGGACAAATGATAAAGAAACTGAACCAGGCAAAACGGCCAAGACGCTCAAAAGTTGCTTGGAAGGTTCAGAGATGGGAGCTAACCAGGGGGCTACGATCTCTTCTTGTAACCTTCTCAAAACAGGATTAGAGCGCTGTTTCAGCAACTGACGCAAATTGCCAATGCCAAAGACTTTAGATTCTTCAGCGAGAATTTGAAGGGCATGGAGATGTCCCCCAACAATCGTTCCCAAGTCAGCCACTTCATGTTCTTGTTGTGCAGGAACGGGAACAATGGATTGGAAAACCTTCAGTGAATCCTCGTCTGAAAGTGGACCCAGAACAACTTCGAAGCCCGGACACTCAGAATCGTATCGACTTACCTGGAGAACCTTGAGGTAGTGCAGTTGGTGAAGCAGGCTTTGAATCGTTCCATCAGACGGGATATTCAACTCATCTTGATGATCGACAACGAGGAGGTAATGGCGGGTACGGACGACCTCTGCCAACTCTTGTAGTCCGTCCGAGGCAAAAAAAGTTTGCCAACCCAAGCGATCCACAACTCTCTTAACCAGTTCTGATTTGCCGGACTTCGGAGATCCCTTGATCGATACCAATCGATTCCGCTTCAAGGCCTTGAGTACAGCTTTAGCTTCGCCTTCTCGTATACGCAAACGAGTTTCATCGTGGAGATGGTCTGACGATTTGGCAGTCTTTAGAGAGTGCGTGCCCAAATCACCATCGGATTCAAAGAACCTCAATGCGGCATGGGTAAGGCGGTCACTCAATTCCGCCCCGGTTCTTCGGCAGCGGGCCTGGACTTCCGAGTAGCTCTTGCGCAGTTCTACCATCTCACCTGATTCAAAAAGGCTCGTCCATAAAAGGATAAGAATTTCGTCATCGAGTGGGTCTTCTGAATGGAGATCCTTAAGGAGAGAAATTGCTTGCAGCGATTTGCCGTCCAAGTTGAGGGCCCTAACCGCTCGAAAACCTATTTCTCGCCTAAAGAGCGAAATCTTGGTTCGTTGAATCGCTAACCAATCAGACTCAATATCGGCAACCAAATCTGCTCGGCTAAGATCCAAACAGGCCATCAATTCTTCCGGCTGGTTTGAACTCGAAAGCACTTGAAACCGCTTGAAATCAGATTCGACTGCGGAAGAGAGGATCAGGATGTCTGTTCCGTAAGACTCAATGAAATCTGCGTAATCTCCAAGCGCATCCCGGCACTGCATTAACGTTCGTCTCAGATAGAAACGGGCAGTGAAATCGGGTGCATCTGGCCAGAGCCAGCTAGCCGCGGTCTTTCTGAGAACACCGGAATCTCCAGAAAGGACAAGGAGAGCAAAAAGCTGACGGCAAACTTTTGGGAGCTTTTCTGCTTCTGAACCATTAATAAGGAGATTGAACGATCCAAAGAGTTGAATCTCAACGAGGTGCCCTAAATTGCCGGCGGGGTTAGGTGTTCCATTCATCAAAAACCTGAACAGTAGGTAATTCTACGCTCTTCTGCACCAATAGCGTTCAATCAAAGTTCTTGCCGGGATCATGACATGCGCTAAAACGCAGGGTAGGGGTTCGGCGAACATTCCTCGTGAAGATGGTTCCGCAACCGAAGGTCAACTTGGGACGGTTGATGGGAAATGTTCCCTTAAAGGGTTTCAAACCCAAGTCGAGGCACGACGAAATATCTTGTAGTTGACCGGACGCTGGACATGGGCAAAAACAAAGTTTGGCCATCCTGCCATAAAATCAAGCTCGTATTCATCGGGTGGACTGATCAAAACCAACGGGACATCCTTAGCTTGGAGGTGGTTCATTTTTGCGTTGGCAAACACCTCGTACCCTTCAATTCGATGAGGCTCTTTGAGCGTCGACAATAGATCGACGAACAGAAGGTCCGATCCTTCTGCTGCCTCCAGAGCGGGTTTCCAATCATCGAATACCAGGCATTCGTCGGACGGGTGAAAGCCTTCACGGGCAGCTTCAGCAACTTCTTGATCATGGGTGATGACGACGAATTTCATGGGTAAGTGCGGTCTGATGACTTGTTGCGTGAGCATACTCCTTCGAAATTCATAGTTTGTTCAGCTATTGGATACATTGGGCCGAACGTCCGCCTGAGAGTTTTCAAAAAAAGTGTGCAATATATCAGTCATCACTGATATAATCGAGAAGCCTTGTTGATAGATCGGATCGAAAGACATCGCGCCGAAAGACGCGTCCAACCCGATGGAGAAATGCGATGGCTACAATCGAGAGTGAAATTCAACTTCTTAACCGCGAAGATAAAGACCTCCAACAGTTTCATGAAATGATGGTGGATACCCGCCGACGTGCCTATACCATGGCACTCCAGCTCACGAGAAATCCTTCGGATGCTGAAGACCTCATGCAGGACACCTATGTTAAAGCGTGGCGTGGATTTGACAGCTACATGCCTGGGCGTCCCTTCCTGAATTGGCTCTTGCGAATTATGCAGAGGGCCTATTTGGATTCTCGTCGACGAGACAACCCAATTCGCAAGGCAGAGTCACTCAACTCAATGATTTCGCCTTCTGATGGTGAAGTGCAGGAGCTTCCCATCTCCGATAGCGGTCCTACTCCAGACGAGGAAATCCTGCATCAGGAATTTAAGACTGATCTCTATGCTGCTCTGGACGAACTTCCAGAAGTGTATCGAGATGCGATTGTCATGTGTGACCTTGAGGAAATGTCTTATTCCGAGATCGCAGATCGTCAGAACACGACTATCGGCACTGTTCGATCCCGTATTCACCGTGGCAGACGGCTTCTTCGAGACATCATTCAGAAGCGTGGCACGCTCGTCTAAGCTCGGTATCTGCTTGAAAATGGGGCTGTCCGGTCAGGTTTGTTCTGACGGTCAGCCCCTTTGTTATCTAATGTGAATTTGAGGTTGCTCGCTGAACTTCTCACGGCCATTTCATGTGGGATAGTTTTGTTACAAGAGATTCAGCTTGATGTTCCCGATTCACAGTTCGATTGGATTCTGGTAGACAGCAGGTAAAATGATTTCGTGACCGATAAGAAGCCACCTACCAAACCTGTTTGGTACAAAAACACCTACTTCTGGATCGCCGGGATTCTCTTCATCTTGGCTGTAGTTGGTGTTGTGGGTGGTGACCAAGCGATTCGGGACCCTGGACAAAAACGCGAGGGCGGGCTCTATCTGCTTTATTTTGTTGCCAGCATCGTAATGCTGGTTAATGGCTGGATCAGCCACCGCCAAACCGTTCAGCAATTCGAAGAGGAAACACAAGGAGCCCAGTAAATGGTTTTATGTTCGTGCGGGAAACCGATTGAGAAGTTGCCGAATTGGCTACAAGGAACCAAAGTCGAGTTCGTGTGCAATAACTGCCCGAATCGCCAGACGAAGAATATCGCTCTCGTGAGCTTGGAGTTGGACGCAAAGCCCAGCGCCAAGTCAGATGACGATGAGATGGAAATCGATGAACTGATCGATGAAGATCTCGACGTATAAGTCGGGATCTTAAGCTGTTTCGATAGCCAAGCTATCCGCTCGAGATAGGGTTCTACAAACCCAACTTTGAGCCTCTCTTAACCGCTCGATCTGCTCAGCTGCATGCTGGGCAGCTTCTTGGGTGGAAAATCGGCCGAATACCGCTGAACCTGATCCTGTTAAGGCGGCATCGTTTGCTCCAAACTGCAGCAACTTTTGAATCAGCCCAACGCTCTCAGTTGGTGCTACAGATTCAAAGTCGTTGTAAAGCAGGTCCCCAGATGGAAATGGATTCCAGTCCCGTTCTCGTTCATCCAAACGACCATACATGATCGGCGTGCTACAGCCAACGGGTGGACGCGCTACCACCATCCAAGAAGGGGAACTATCGGGAAGGGGAGAAAGTCGTTCTCCGTAACCTTCTGCGCTTGCTTTGCCACCTACCAAGAAGAAGGGAACATCCATTCCGATTGCTTCGGCAATCCCTTTGAGCTCGCCAAACGGCAGGGTAGCTCCAACCAACTTCTGAGCAGCCCTGATAATTCCGGCAGCATTGCTACTTCCACCACCCAAACCGCTTTCGGCTGGAATGTGCTTATCAATAATCACATGGAGAGGAGGAAGGGGGAGCACTTCACCCAGCAAACGAAGAGCCTTGGTAACGGTGTTGTTGGCGGGCACACTGGGATCGCTACATTCCACCAAATGCTTTCCCTGCCCAATTCGGACCAGAAGGGTGTCGCACAGATCAATTGCTTGGAAAATCGTGCGAAGCGGGTGATAGTTGCGCGCGTCTTTGGGCCCTACCGCTAAGAAAAGGTTGACTTTTGCGGGACAGCAAACACGCAACTCCATCAGCGATTATTTTGACACCCTGCAGACATAAGATGCTCCATCAAATAAGATATCGCGCTTCTCATCGACTGAACTGATCCTAAATTCTCCTATTGTCGTAAGATACAAATGCAATGAGAATCAGGCGGACTGTGATGAGGGTTTTGTTGTTGCTCTTGGTAACAATAGCTTGTTCGTGGCCCATTGCGGCACATGCTCAAACGAGATTGCCGGTTAAATGGATGAAGCCTCATTTAGAGAGCCTAAATGTGGTTGCGAATTCTCCTGATGGGGCGTATGTCGCCTATGCTGGCAGCGGGGCAGTGTTGATCGTTAGCAGTTCAACCGGATCTATCGTCGGCTATCTCCCAACCGCAATCCCGACCACGACATGTTTGGCATTTACACCTGATAGCACGAGACTTGCAGTAGGTGGTGGGGGCTATTTAGCCCGATATGGATTGCTAGAGATTTGGAATGTTAAATCTGGTGCCCTGATCAAGGACCGAATGCAAGACCAAATGATCTTGTCTCTTCTGTTTTTACCCGATGGACATCAACTGGTAGTTGCATCCAGATTCAAGTCAATTGGTTTTTATGATCCGATGACTCTCAAAGCAGGCATAACGATGACTCCCGAGTCTTTGGATGGCCTTCTTTCAATGGGAATATCGCCAGATGGGAAGCAACTCTTTCTGGGTGGATACACATCTAGTCAGGCCCAGGTTGAAGTGTGGGACATTGCCTCAAAGAAGCATCAAGCAACACTCGACGCTACGGTTGGCCAAGGAACAGGCTGGGAAATGGGGGTGAATGCCCTTGCTGTTTCCGCTGACGGGAAAGCAATTACATGTTCGGCTGAAGAGCAAGTTTCCAGTGGAGACTATGCTTCACAAACGATTTCGAGAGTCAGTACATGGGCTCTTGGATCAAATACGCTGACCCAAAGCTTTTTGACCACCGACGTCAAATCCGTTGCAATCTCTCCCGATGGGGCGAAAATTGCTACCGGTGGAACCCACCCGCAGCCGAGCTATTGGCCACTGCCTTCTGTCGGAACACTTGACATCTGGAATTCAACTACTGGCCAAAGCATCGCGCATCTAAATGCCATTGCGAATTCTGTGCTGGGAGTGTCCTTTACTCCAAAAGGCAATTCGATTCTTACCGGCGGTAAGTACTCCAACGGGGGCATCGTCGAAAGTTGGGATACATCTGATTATTCCGAGTCAGGAATTCTGGTTGACTTTGGATCTGGTACAAGCCAGATGAAACCTTCACCGGATGGGAAATACCTTGCAGTTTTGAACCCGAAACTACAGATCCTAGACTCAGCGACTGGGTTTGTCCTAAGTAGTCCCTCAATTACCAATTCTCTTGTTCAGATACAGGGCTTGGAATGGATCAATGGATCAGGAAAGTTGGCTGTATTGGGGCGAAAGGCAGACTCAACAAATGCCCTCTGGATTATCGACCCGTTCTCTAATCGGCAAATCGCCAATCTGCCTCTCCGATCACAGGCGACCTACGGCCCGTGTGTTTGCTCGCGGAACGGAACTATCTTTGCTTCAGTTGTGCCCGGAACCAATAATCAGTTATCTGTGGAGGTTTGGGATCTCAACGGATTGAAAGACCTCGGGACGATCAATTTCGGTGGCTCGATGTGGTTTCCACCGGTTATCTCACCTGACGGCACACACTTGGTTATTCAGTCCATTGAAAGTGACCAGAGCATCGTGAACCATTTGCTTATTGCAGATATTGGAGCTATGGGGCTTGTGAAGGACATACCAATTGATGGATCAGAGGTGACTTCCATGGCCTTTACTGCGGACAGTAAACAGTTCGTGAGTTATGGGACGTTCAAGACCTCTGCAGGAAGTTCAATAGGTATTCAGGTCTGGGATGCAATGAGCGGTTTGCGAATGGGCCAACACTGCTTGCCAGGTACTGCATACCTAGACATACCGCCAACTTTAGGATTCAGCTCCGACGGGAACACTCTATTAATGGGTTTCTTCGACCGAATGGACACTGTCAGCTTGGCAAATTGGCAAGTTGTTGGCTCATATCGCTCTAGCATTGTCCGATCCTGCGGATGGACGCTCGGCGGAGCTGCAATTGCTGTTCTTGACACCTCAGGATCGCTTCAGATTGTTTCAAATCCTCTGGCGACAACTGCCAAGGTGAAACGAGTTGTCGTTGCTCCATCCCTGGTGAATGCTGGACAAGTTACCAATGGGTATGTGGAGTTGGCAAATCCCGCCCCGATCGGAGGAGTCAGTGTTTTACTAACGAGTAATAACCAAACGATCCAGGTACCCGGTTTCACATGGGTTCCCGGAGGACAAACTCGGGCGCCATTCACCGTGACAACTTGGGGGAGTACCTCTTTGGTCAACGGAGCAGTAAATGCTCAGTCTGGTTCATCATCCGCCAGTTGCTCACTAACGGTTCTTCCACTCCCATCAGTTGTGACCTCACTGGTTTTGCAATCTACGGCCGTCACGGGAGGCAACTCACTGTCCGGAACAGTAACAATTTCGGCACCAGGGGCAGTTGGTGGGACACCCATAACGCTGTCTGCTACGGGCGGACTTGTGTCGCTGCCTGCCACGGTTGTAGTGTTACCAGGTCAGACGACGTACTCATTTACGATCATAACTAGGTCGGTTCAGACAGTCACTCAGGTGACCGTGTCGGCAACGACAGGAACAAAATCAGTTACGGCAAACCTTGAAATTGATCCGAAGAATTAGGCGTAAACCGGAGCAGACAACTGCCTTGGTAACCCACCTGAACCTGAATCAAGATGGATATCCAGGGTACGCCACTGGTATTTCCTCAGGTTAAGACATCTAGACAATCACGCTGAGGTGGGCCAAGGGCAGAACTTCAGTGAGCAGCCAGAGGGCATTCGTGACTGTATTGCCTGCGGAAACGGTTGGATCAGCACACATTCAAAACGAGTTGCCTTGCCCATATCGAATGAGCAAGGTGTCACACAGGTCAATGGCTTCATAAATCCTGTAGAGCAGAACAAGGAATTGATCCTGAGTCGTGAAACCATAGGGTTTCGCACAACGCTTCCTTTGTTCTTTATATTGCATTTATACGTTTAAGCGGTAAGGCAATGTTCAAATGGTTGCTTATAAATCACTTAAGGAAGACAAATCAGATGGCGATCGAAGAAGCATAGTTGTACTATGCGGTGTAATGACCGTTTGTGCGTATAACGTTCGATCCATGAGGTTGGTGCTGTTATGCATCCTTTGTGTGATCACGACCAACTTGAACGCGCAGTCAAGGTTGCCCATCAAGTGGTCAAAGTTGGCCACGCCTCTGGTGCGAACGATAGCCCGATCGCCTAACGGAGCCTTTCAAGCAATTGGTGGCCCAGGGGGTGTGCAGATCCTGAGTTCGACTACGGGGGCAGTCATCCAAGATTTACCCACTGCGATACCAGGAGTTGGCGTCTTGGCATTCTCGCCTGACGGAACTGAACTGGCAGTTGGAGGGGCCGGCGTTGTTGATAACCTTGGAGCCATTGAGCTATGGAACGTGCAAACCGGAGTCCTAATTCACGAAGCACGAAACCTGCTCACAGTTTCCACCCTTCAATTCACGCCGGATGGTTCAAAAATCGCTGTCGGGAGTACAGGTTCTTCAGTTTTATTCTTTAGCACGTCGTCGCTCAATCAAGTGGACAGTTTCCCTTCTGCGAGTGGCACTTCAGCATGGGCAATGGCACTATCACCTGATGGAAAGCAACTTGCTATTGGAGGAGTTGCGTCAGGGCAAGGTGTCATTGAAATATGGGATGTTAAGAGTCGCAAGCTGATCACGAGTCTCAATGCGTCTGTAGGTCAGCGCTTTGGGGTCGAGGACGGTGTTTCGACTCTGGCTTTTTCACCTGATGGAAACACACTGGCCTCGAGTTCCTCAGAATATATGTACAGCGTTGGTGGTCCGAATACATATACGACCTATCTAATGTTGTGGAACACGCGAGACTACAGCCAACGATCTATCTTCTACACCAACGTCTCGACTTCGATAGAATTTTCGCCTGATAGTTCCCTGGTGGGCGCATGCGGTTCCTACCCAATTTATTCAGGAAGATTGACCATCGGATCAGTCGGAACGGTCAACATTTGGCAAACGACTACGGGTCAGGTGGTGCCAACTCCGGTATCAAGTACCGACAACATTGGCGGATTCTATTTCTCTTTAGACGGGACTTCGGTCGTCGATGTGGGAAGCAATCGCAGTGGTGGACTTATTGAGAAATGGCGGATCGCCGATCAATCTTCGCTTGGAACTCAAAACGTCAGCCCTTATGGTTACGGAAAGGCTCTAGTTTCACCTGATGGGAAAGTTATCGCTGTGCGATCCTTGCCCATTCTCCTGCTCAATGCCGATACTGGTTTGACTCTGGCCAAGGTTCCATCTACTGGGAGTCCGTTGGGTTGGATTCCAGGAACTCGAAATCTAGTTTGTGCCAACTCGATTATAGGTGGAGCAAGTTCTATTGAGATTTGGGACACCTCGAAGTTGACTTTGATCAAGCAGTTCTCAAGTGCCGCTCAGTACGGGATCGATTGCATGGCAATAAGTCCAGACGGCAAAACTCTCATTACTTCAGGCAGAAAGTTCCAAGGTGGTTATACGCCTGTCGTCGAAGTGTGGGACCTGACCCAGTTACAATTTGTAACCACATTGAACGTTGGAACGCTTATCCCGGCGTGCCTCGCTTTTTCGCCGGCTGGTCAGAATCTTGCCATTGGCGAATCCATCTACAGCTCTCAAGGTTCCCCAAAGGTAGCGGTATTGAATCTAAAATCTGGGGCTTGGGTCAGTCAGCAGCAATCGGTGATTTGGGATATTTCCACCATTAGTTACTCGCCGGATGGTAAGAAATTGATGGATGGAGGCATGGTCTTTAGTTCAATCAGCCGAAGTGGAGTAGTGGAGTGTTGGGATACGGTTACGGGCGCGAGTATTCCTTCCCCAACGCTGACACCTTTTCTTGCGGCCATCACAGGTTTTCTTTTCAGTCCGGATGGATCTGGTCTGTTGATTTCCACCGATGAAGATCTTTTGATGGTTAATGTCCCTCAATGGAAGCAAATCAATTCGTTTCCTTTTGCCGGTGTGACCGCCATGGGCTTTGTGTCCGATGGTTCAGATCTCGCCGTCACGGACTTGGGTGGATCGCTGGAAGTTGTGGCAAGTCCGTTAGTTTCGGTTGCCCCGATAAAATCGCTTACGATCACTCCATCGAATGTCCGAGCCGGTTTATCCACAACTGCCACCGTCACCCTCGTTCATGCAGCACCAGCGAGTGGAGCCACGATCACGCTATCCAGCGACACCCCGTCAATCCAAGCAGCTACACTTGTGACAGTCCCTCCGGGAGCAACTCATCTGACTTTCCAAGTCACCACATGGGGAAGTGCTGTCTCATTCGTGGGAACTCTGACCGCCCAATCGGGAAACACGAGTGCAAAGGCGACTCTAACGGTTACGGCGAATCCGCCCCAACTCAGCTCAATGAGTTTGAGTTCACAAAAAGTTAAAGGCGGGAATTCAGTTGTGGGAACGGTATCTCTTTCGGTTCCTGCGTCGTCTGCGGGTGTTGTCGTTAAACTCGGAACAAGTGGATCTTCGATTGCATCGGTGCCGCAAATCGTGACGATCCCCGCGGGTCAAACATTCGCAACTTTCACGTTGTCTACGAAGCCGGTGAACTCCACTGGGACCGTGCTAGTCACGGCCCAGTTGAACTCCGTCACCAAGTCAACAAAAATTGAGGTTGATCCTTAGTCTCGTGAAATGAACAGATTGATCGCTAGATTTGAGGGGCTCTTTGGAATGCTCAGTAACAACAAATTGCGAAATCCAAACTGCAAAACGATCGATCGCAGATCACTTCGAATGCTATCGATTTTGCTGCTTGTAGCTATCTGGAGCAACGTTTTGGGCCAGACAAGACTTCCGGTCAAGTGGTTCAAACCAAGCTTGAGTTCTGTAGGGTCGGTGGTCAATTCTCCGAACGGGAAGCTACAAGCCATAAGTGGTTCTGCGAGTGTTGAAGTAGTCGACCCATCAACCGGCAAGGTATTCCAGAGTCTTTTCACATCTATTGAGCAGGTGCAAGGGTTGGCTTTTCTACCCGATAATGCCACCTTGGCCGTATGGGGGACGAACCCCATGTTAACCGGATATGGTCATATAGAGCTTTGGGACGTCAATGCGGGAAAGCTCATACGCGAAACAAATATTCTGCAGCCCCTTGGTTCCGTCGTGGTGACGCCGGATGGCAAGCAGTTGTTGTTGGGAACGGCCACTTCTGAGGTTATCGTTCTGAACGCATCCACTTTGGATCGATTGCCGGGATTTCGAGCTATGTTTCGGAATAGCACCTCTGTGTTGGCGCTAGCCCCCGACGGGGGCACGTTGGCGATAGGAGGGAATTCTGGTTTGATCTCTGAGATTGAGTTGTGGGACCTAAAATCCCAAAAGTTTCTGACGACTCTCAATGTGACTCAACCCATTCAATGGACTACAACTTCAGGAGCGTTTGCTCTAGCATTTAGTCAAGACGGAAATACGCTGATTGATGCCGTCTATCTCAGCACGCAGACGTTTTCCGGGACGCAGACATCTTCCAATATTCAGCTATGGCATCTCTCAAGGAACGGAAATCCGATGATGACTGCATCCGTGAGGACTTGCGATTATTTGACCGGGCTAAGCGTTTCACCGGATCAAAAGTCGATCGGTGTCACCGGATACAACTTGGTGTACACAAGCGGAAACAAAATCATCTCCGGCACATCGGGATATGCAGCCATTCTTGATGCTTCATCTGCGTTAACCATGGGGGTCTTCAACATTGCCTCAGTGGAGTGTGGATCAATATGGTTCTCTCCGGATGGCAAATCAGTTTCGTTGAATGCGTTTACAGATTCAAAGTCGTTAGTAGATACATTTAGCTTTCCAGGCCTAAATCTGATCACATCGCATAATCTTTCAGGCGAGAACTATACGAATACCTCTGCTTCCCCTGACGGGAAGCGTATCGCAAATTTAGGATCTACCGTGACCATTTGGGATGCTGATAACGGTAATGAACTGCTTTCACTGCCCACAGAGTTGCAGGGTCCAGTTTCCTTCCTCCAATGGATTCCAGGTACGTCGAACCTCATGGTGGCAGGAACCGGACCTCAGAATCGCAATCCAAGCAACCTGATTGAAATCTGGAATGGGTCTACTGGGGCGCAACTTGGAAAATTCAATTCCGGGGCACCTTATGGAATCGATTGTGCCGCTCTAACTTCAGACGGAACCACCCTCGTGACGTCTGGGCAGTATTATCCACCGTTAACCTATACACGGGCTTCTCTTGTTGAGGTTTGGGATCTTGCCTCCAAGGCAAAGAAGAAGACATTGGGCCTTGGCAATTTTGTTGCCCAGAGGATGACCGTCAGTCCAGACATGTCAACCATTGCGTTCTATGGAGCTATTAATGAATTGGCTCATAGTGATGCACCCATCATCGAGATCGTGGATTTAAAGAGTGGAACCTTGCTTCAATCCCTTTCTGTTTCCGTATATCCGGTGAATTGTCTTACCTATAGTCCAGATGGGACTCGCATTTACTGTGGTGGTGGAAACACAGTGGTTACCACCGACGGAACAGCATATTTGCAATGTTGGGATGCTCACTCGGGCAGGCAGGTAACTATTCCTGCACCTTTGCCGGGCTCAGCACCTATTCAATCGATCGCTTTTACTACCAAGCCACGGGACCTTTTGATCGGAACAGCCCAAGAGTTACAGCTGATCGATCTGTATGGATTAACCGCACCAAGCTACTTCTCTCTACCAGGTGTCGCATCTATCGGGTCTGTTCTCGATGGAACCGCTTTGGCTATCGGTGGAGTTAACGGCGGGTTTGAAGTTGTCCAGTCTCCATCACTGGACAATACACCGACACAAGTCGGCTCACTTTCGATTAACTCTTCTGTAATAAAGGGAGGACAGTCTGCAACTGGAATCATCACGTTGAGTAGACCCGCCCTTATGAATGGAGTGATTGTGCCAATTACCTCGAATGATCCCGATATCGTGGTTCCTCGTTTTGTTTCTTTTGCACCTGGAGCAGCCAAAGCCTCCTTCCCAATTACAACATGGGCAACGGTCAAACCTATCTATGGTGCCATTACGGCTCGGGCAGGAATCTCCAAGACTTCTGCTTCTATAACGGTAACAACCAATCCACCTTTGATCAGTAGCTTGTCTTTGATATCTGGAGTAATCCAAGGATACGGCCAGGTCATTGCCACTGTAAATCTTTCTGTAGCTGCTCCGCCTGGAGGTGTGAACATTACGGTGTCATCTAACGACCCCAACATCATGGTGCCGAATACAGTAACGATTCCTCAAGGCGAATGGACAGCGAACTTCGCTATACGAGCCTCTTGGGTGAGTTCAGTGGTACACGGTTCTGTTACGATTCAGTTAGGTACCAGTTCAAAGTCTGTGCCCATCGAGATTGACCCATAAGTTCAATGAGGCTTTATTTCCCACGACTACTCGGATCTGAGCTCGGAGCTGGCGAGTGATCGACCTTTGCAGGTGGACCGAGTAGTTCTCTTAGAATGGGTTTCAAGCCATCCGCCCAAACCTGATAGCCTTTGACGGTTGGGTGCAACCCATCGAGCATCATGCCAGGAAACAGTAGTCCTTCCGAAGTGGCCAAGCCCTCATTCACATCCAAGAAGCGGACCCGCTTGCCATCCGCCACTCTGGCTAATTCTTGATTAATAGAACAGATCTCACTCCACATGCTGGGGCGATCATTCCTAGGGAAAACACCAGTGAGGATCACGGTAGCTTTGGGCGCTCTCAAGTGAAATTCAGCCAGAATTGCGCGGATTCCCTCCACGACACTCTTAGATTTCTCGCCGTTTCCGAGGTTGTCTGTCCCCGCTAGTAACACGATGACCTTTGGGTTCACACCATCTAATTCACCATTTCGTAACCGCCACAAGATATTCTGCGTGGTGTCGCCACCCCACCCGAAGTCCGCCGCATTCCAACCGTAGAAATTGTGGGTCCAATTTGCCAACAGGGCTTGCCATTGCTTGTCCCCGCATCCCCAACGTCGCGTGATGGAGTCCCCTTCAAAGTAAACATCGATGCCACCTTGTTTGGACTTATCGAGCAACTCTTTGTGGGCAGTTTGTGAGTTCAAATCAGCCCGTGGAACCGGTTGATCTCCATTCAAGATGACCTTAATTCGACCAGAAGGCAAGGGAGGAGAAACGATATACCGATGAACCCATTCAAAGAATGCGGGCCAGTTTGGGGTGACTTCGTGTCCACCATCATGTTGCCGCCAAGAGAGTTCTCCACCAATCAGTTGGTTCACCTGAGGCATTAGGTCCGTGAGATAGTTTCCCCGCGTTCCCAAATCTTGCTTGCCAAACATTCGATAAACCGGCCCCGCTAACACTGCCGACATGAAGCTGCCGTGAATGTCGATCCATTTCGCATCCCCCTTTTCAACACCACCGTGACTGATAAAGCACGGCCGAGGAGCGCATAGTGCGATCAACTCGTGGGAGTCAACGGGTAGGTCGGCGGCGTTCATTGCTGGATTGGCTGACCCATACTTGATGATGTTCCCAGCCATCCAATAGAACTCGCCTCCTGCCAAGTTTTCAATCGCTTCTCCAAAAAGGTGGCGATGGAGTTTGGTCCCTCCTTCACCCGAGGAACCGATCAGCCCGACCGCAACCCTTTGATCGAACGCTTCTGCGACGATCGCCGCTTTCCCGTACCGAGAAACCCCTTCGATTCCTACACGCTTGGGGTCAACATGGGCATCACTATTGGTCTCAAAGTAGTCGATCAACCGACCCAAGCCCCAAGCCCAAGCTCTTAGGGCTCCCCAATCATCCGACTTTCGAGGCTTGCCATGATTACAGAGACCAATGATCCCTAAATCCAGACGGGCACTATCAGGCTGAATGCTGTTTGGGTTGATCGAGCCGTATCCCCATCCATTGGCGATTGCTTGTTGGGTCCATGGAATCGAGTTTCCAAGTCGGCCGAATCCGAACCCTCCAAACTCAATCATGGTGGGGACCGGTCTTGTTGCTCCTGCAGGAACCGTAAAGCTTGCTTGGATATCCACCTGTACTGCCGGATAAGATCGGTTGTCCACGCGCCCAATCAACGTTTTGGTAATCGTTGGGATACCCCCCGACTCCCCCGGAATAACTCCTGTGACTTCCCAAGTCACTTTGGGCACATGGCGTGGAATCCGACCATACACCTCGCGTTCAAAGTCTTCGACAATCTCTCGTCTGCGTTTCGGCCAATCTCGAGCAGATTGAACCTTGTGGCCGTTTTTGAACGTGAGCAGATCAGGAAGGGTGTTGGCGTACAGATTGGCATTCGCCTCATCAAAGGTCGATTGCTTGTTGGGATCGGGACCTCGTCGAAGAGCCTTTATTCCAAGCACCTGCATCTGATGTGCATGGTCATCGAACTTGGGTAGAGACTGTGACTGGGCGGTTGCACCAGTCACAAGAACCAGAACTGAAATTGCTGATGGGATCCGCCGGTGTGAAATAGGCATGCAAACCTCACCCATCAGCTTAACTTAAATTATCTCTAGCGATTCTCCATCGTGCGCATGCGTTCGTGCATAAAGTACTCAGCCTCGCCTTCTTCGAGCGCCTTCACGATCAGATCGGCGACGGCTTCGGGAGAGTCTCCCTTCGTGTAGTCACGTACGGGACCATTGCCACTCGCACCTTTCTCCTCGTCTGCCACGACCTTGTTAACCCCAAAGTTGGTAGCAGTCATGCCCGGATAGACCTGCCCGACCACGATTCCATCTTTGGCAAGCTCTTCTCGGGCGGTGAAGCTAACCCCGATGAGGGCACGCTTGGATGATGAGTAGACCGAGTAGCCCGGTATTCGCATGAAGGAAGTGCCCGAGTTGATGTTGACAATGGCGCCACCCCCTTGTGCTCGCATGATCGGGATGACTGCCTGGGTGGCAACCACAACCGAGAGGACATTGAGCCGAAAGATTTGTTCAAAAACGTCTGGATCAATCTGCTCAATCGTCGCCTCGTAGGCTCGTCCTGCGTTGTTAACCAGGCCATCAATTCGGCCGTAATGAGCATGGACGGTTTGAACCATTGCTCGAACTGAATCCCAATCGTTCATGTCGACGGTGACAGCAAAGCTGTTCGGAATTTCGGATTCTAACTTCTTGAGTAATTCGGTCGAGCGAGCTGCTAAAGCGACCTTTGCACCCTTTGCCGCCAGGGCACGAGCGGTGCTCAATCCGATTCCCATAGACGCACCGGTGACAATAACTACACTTCCAGCGATATTCATGTCTGGACTATACGTGTTTCAGCGGCTGGATATAGGCGTTGGCAGAAATGGGCGGAAGGGCTGAAGGGTGGGAAGGGTCAGAAAGCCGGAAAGCAGGAAAACAGGAAAACAGGAAGGCAGGAAGGTGGCACCCAAGGATGGGCGCAGGGAAGAAATGCAAAACGAGAGGCAGGATGCCGATCGTTTTGCCAACCAACCAACACTGCGAAACAGGACGTTTCGCAACTAAACACAGGATGCGCGATGGGAAATGGGCAGACAGGTCAGAAGGGCTGAAGGGTCGGAAGGCGGGAAAGCCGGAAAGACAGAACGCAGGAAGTTGTTGCCGAACAATGGATACAGGATGTGCTCCAGCGAACCATGTCGAAAGGTCCGTTTCGAGGCAGGAGAAGGGAATGCCCGGGCCGGGTAGGCCATCATAGAAACTAGATTTGCCTAGAGCAATGGAAGTCAGCAATTTCATCCAAATTTGAGACCGGAAATTCGGTCATCAACGCTGATATGAACATTCTAGCGATCAACGATTGCTTGGGTCCCTCGACTACCAGATACATCGCGGAATGGCGCTTGGCATGGAACCCCGACACCATGCCCTGGCATAGCCCTCGCCAAAGGCTACGGCTCACTAACGCCACAATTTTCGGTCGGAACCAAAATATCGCAGGCCAACTACAAACTGAGTCTAGAAGTAGATTTCCGGAACCTCTATCTCCCGTCTTTCCCCATCAAGTCTTCGACGTTGACAGGGAAAGATGCCGGAATCAAATCCTCGCCTTCGGCGAGGATTTGATTTGTTTTAGAGAGAATCTCATTCCCATTCTCGTGTCATAAGCTCTGGAGTGAATTTGGCCTGACCTGTCCCGAATTCACTGTGGGACAAACGGGTTATGAACCAAGAGCACAAGCCCCGCGTCACCAGACGCATGTCCCCGATCCAGGCGATAGCTTGGATCAAGCTCCATCGCAACGCGATAAGTCCCATCCAAGCATCGTCTGAAATAGAATAAACGCTTAGTCAAGTAACACTACCAGAACGCGAAAGGAGTGAATTCAACGATGATCCTGCCGATGCTCATTACCCATATCCTGCTGACCCAGACGTCTCCGACGGCGGGGCGGCACCTCGTTTTCAACAGTGACTTCACCAAACAAAAGAAGATCTCGACAAGCGATTGGACCTTCGACGATGGCCCCGTTTACAACGGTGAGCATGAAAAATACGTCTCAGGGCCAGGTGAAAACGCCTACCTTAGCAAAGAAGGACTCGTGATCAAAGCCACGAACAAGGGTGGCAAGATCCTCTCGACTCGTCTGGTTTCCAAGAAAGCTTGGAAGTACGGCTACTACGAAGCCGAAGCTCAGGTTCCGATCGGAAAGGGCACATGGCCAGCGTTCTGGATGCTGAACGACCGGTTGCGCACTTCTGATAAGGCCAAACATGTTGACTGGCCCAAGTGTGGCGAAATCGACATCATGGAGAACGTTGGATTTGATCCCAAGGCTTATCATTTCTCACTCCATTGTGAAGACTACAACTGGATGAAGCCGAAGCAGCGCACGAAGATCGTGAATGTAACTGATCCAGTTAAATTCCACAAATACGGCCTTGATTGGCGAGAGAATGAGATTGTTTTCTATCTGGACGGCAAAGAGGCATACCGCGTCAAGAAGGCTGAAGACACGTTCAATGCTTGGCCCTTCCGTGATCCGTTCTACATCATCGTGAACCTGGCAATCGGCGGCACGATGGCTGGACCGATTGACGACAAAATCTTCCCTTCCAAGTTCATTGTAAAGTACGTCAAAGTCTGGCAGTAGTGCCAGTCCGATCTATGCGCCCTGGTTGACGTTGACAGCCGGGGCGCGTACCATTTTGCCCATACGAATGAAGTGGAGACTTATGATCAGTAAAGCCACTCCGATCCATTTCCAAATCGTGAAATCATGAGTCGTCGGGTAGGCAAGTAAGACTGCAGTTGCCGGATAAGCGAGCTCTGCCAAAGTTGCCTGTGAGGCGGTGGTTCTATTCAGCCCGAAGTAGTAAAGAGCCATGCCCAGCGCGTCAGGGAGAATCACGATAGCCGCTAGGGGCAACAAAGCAGCAGGCACGACCGCGAACTGAGATGCAGAGACTCCACCCTGAAGCAGATTCCATACCAAAAGCATGGGCAGTGCAAGGGTGAATCGGAGGCCAGCAACGGTAAATGGCTCCAGTCGGTGTAAGGACCATCTTCCAATGACTGTGCAACCACCCCAAATGGCGGCCGCACCGATAGCAAGTAACGCGGCGGTGAGAACCTTGGAACTGGCCGGATCCGCCACCCAAGTCAGTCCAAACGACATCAGATAGGCTCCGACGAGTGCCAAGCCAAAACAGACGAAGAACATCCATTTCGGACGTTCTCGTAGTATTGGTGCCGCGAGGGAGACCGCAAAGGCAGGTTGCAATTTCTGGAGCAGGGTCGCCGTGATCGGCTCACCAATCGAGTAGGCCTGGGTCAGAAGGACGGTCGCCAGGGCGGAGCCACCCCATGCAATAAAGAGGAGGCCAATCACCTCTTTCCAACTCATCTTTTTCCAGGTCGGAAAGCTCTTTATCAGACTCGGAGCAAAGATCGCCGCAAGTGCAATGTGCTCAAACATGACGATCGCGACCGGGCCCATTCCCGTCTTCAAAACGCTGGGACGGAGCAAAAGATCCGAACCCCATAGCATCGCCGCGATAGCGACGAATACCCAGCCGATCGGCTCGTTTCGTAATTTGTCTGTCTGATTGGGTTCTGTCACGATGGCTTGTACCGGTTGAAGAGTCGGCGCGAATCTCTATTGTATCTGCCGCGCTACCGATCTGAGTGATTATCTCTACGTTAAGGAGTGTCGACAAGGTGGCAGTTAACTCTGATTGACAGCGGAACTGGATGCGTCAAGATTGGAGTAACTTATGCAGGATTTGCCTGATAACGCTTTCAGGTTGTTTTTCTTGCCCTTGTCCAAATTTTCCAATGCCTCAAATTCTTAGCCTTCCCAAAGCCTGGATCAGCATTTCATTTCTGGTCGGAATGATTTCTTTGACCCATGCCGATGTCCCCACCCTTCAAGCGGTGCACTGTTCGGCGCCACCCAAATTGTCGGCCAATCCAAAGGATCCTGCGTGGGCGAACTGTCCTCCTATCGTGGGCTTCAAAGACACATTCAGTGACAAGGCGCCAAGTGATGCAACAGAATGTCGGCTCCTCTACGATGATCAAGCGATTTATGCACTCTTCATCTGTACCGATGCCAGTCCCGATAGGATCGTGGGGCGAGAAATCACTCCTGAGGCGCAATTCAATGGTGAAGATACGGTCACGCTCCAGATCGATCCATACCATTCAAGAAGCGGGAGCTCGGTTTCCAAATTCACTGTCAATGTTCTGAACACTCGAACTGAGAACATTGCTGGAGGACATGCCAGTAAGGCTGAATGGCGCGGAATATGGGATAGCCGAACCCGACGCACTCCCACCGGGTACGTCGTTGAGATGCGAATCCCTTGGCAGATTCTGAACTATCCCAAGTCGGACAAGCCGGTAGACATGGATCTTAATTTCGAGCGCTATCAAGCTCGAACAAAGACCGACTCGCAATGGTCCAACATGACTCCCAGCTATAAGCCCGAACTGTTCGGAGTGTGGAAGGGCGTCGTACCACCCACCAAGGACGCGCGATCCAAGTGGCAATTTCTCGCTTACGATGCGCCTTCTCTCGCTGAAGGCAGGCTATCGAATCGATTGGGTCTAGATGGTCGGTATGCCGTGACAAGTCAACAAACGGCTCTATTCAGCATCAACCCAGACTTTGTGAATATTGAACAACAGATTGCTGGAGTCGATTTTGTTCATACCGAACGTCTCCTGAACGATGCCCGACCCTTCTTTACAGAAGGAGGAAGCTACTTCAATCCGATTGGAATGTTCGAATACGGAATTCCGTTTTACAGTCAGCGGATCGGTCCGATTAATGTCGGAGGCAAGTTCTTTGGACAGCTCGATGCAAACACTCAAGTTGGCTCCCTTGCGGTGAATCAGAGTGATGGGTCTGTCGCATCGTTTACCAACTTCTCACAGAACATCGGTGCGACATACAATCAGCAGTTTTATGCTTCCACCTATAGCTTGGGACCAGTGAGGGACGAACTGGTTGGACAGACGTTGAATAAGAAGTGGGGAAACTGGTTTGCTCACACTGCAATGGCGCTTGAGGATAACGGCCAAAGTCGCGAAACGGCAGGAAATTTATCGGTAGGTTACGCAGGGGCCAAGCTCTATACAGCAGTTCAGCAGATTTGGGTGGATCCCAGTTTTAACCCCGTTCTGGCATATGTCCCTTGGCAAGATCGACGCGGGGCTTACCTGTATTCCAACTACAACGACACCTTTACGGGGGGATACTTCCACGATTGGAATGCTTTCATTTATGCGCCAGATTTCTACCGTGCAGATGGAACAGCTCAGGAGAGGGGTGCTTCAGGCGGCATCACATTTGTGACCCGCAACGATCAATCCATCTCATTCAACCGCAATGTCATCGATTATCAAACTGGTACCGACAACAATTACGATGTCTCGTACGCTTGGAATGCCAGTAATCGGTTTCGGCAAGCGAGCGTGGAATATCTGTTCGGAACACAAAACAGCACACCCAGTCGGTACGTCAACCTTAAAGGCAACTGGCGTGCTTTCCATCGAATCGATCTTGGGATCTCACACTCCGTCTTGGCATTCGACTCGGATGCGCAACAAACGATTGCCACTATTGGCTGGCAAATCGACAATCGTCGATCGATGACCGCTCGCTACGTCGAGACGAACGGAGAAAAGAACTTCTTCATGTCCTACCAAAGTGCAGGCTGGACCGGCGCCGAGATGTATCTCATCGTTGGCGACCCGAATGCGATTACATTCGCCAAACGCGTTAGCCTTAAGTTCGTCTGGGCCTTCTAAGGTCTGGAGTCATGTCTGCATTCCCAGAAGGCAATGCGCGGTCCGCGGAGGGCAAAAAGAAAGGGGCAGAAGGGTCAGAAAGGTGAGAAGGGCAGGAAAGCCGGAAAGCCGGAAAGCCGGAAAGCCGGAATGCGGCGCCAATGGATGGGCGCACGAAAGAAACGCAAAACGAGAGGCAGGATGCCGATCGTTTTGCCAAACAAACAAACCGTGCGAAACAGGACGTTTCGCAATTATTTCGCAGAACCCCTTCGCCGGCACGCTGGCGCCTATGGCACCTTCGGCCGTGCCCTTCCCCACGATTTTCTCGGAGACTCGAGAGATCGCAGGGAAAGAGACCGGAATAGATGAATCTCATTGCCTTATGCTGGCCTAAGTCCGGTATCGAGCTCTGACCTGTCTGACCTGAGGGCACACGTGTTCGAACGAAGTGAGTATTGCCCTCAGGACAGGTCAAGCGAGATTGCATTAGGACTTG
>Ga0164297_10000822_pt1 | contig 36105 bp, 50 predicted proteins | sample GEODES058metaG_FD_113539 | JGI IMG/M metagenome (GOLD analysis project Ga0164297, IMG submission 113539) | Dystrophic lake water microbial communities from Trout Bog Lake, Wisconsin, USA - GEODES058 metaG | ecosystem: Environmental > Aquatic > Freshwater > Lake | place: USA: Trout Bog Lake... | reverse complement strand
TTACTCTCACGACGCCTATTGTGAGAGCCGCCACGCCCCGATTTTCCGGACCACACATAATTGTGAGAGCCCGTCGCCGAATTATTTATTTTCTCACTCTCAGAAGACTTTACAATTACGGTATTTTCCGTCGAGGTTAATTGCTACGTGATGCTCATCGTGCGTGGTGGCCGAAGCGGCTCTGGAAAGCCTCCGTAACGTTTGGCCTCTTCGCGTTTATCTCTTCGAGCTCCAGAGCTCGCTGCGTGTCAGCCTTCTGGCGCGCTAGCGCGTCAGCCACGGCCTTGCGTTGATTCTGTTGGAAGGCCACCGCATCAACAGTCAATTTATCAGCCATTTTCTTCACTAGAGCAGCCTGCAGAGCATCATGTCGGGCCTCAGCTGCTTCAGCTTTCCGCTGCGAAGCCAATTCAGCGCGCTGCCTCCCTTGCTCATCCGATACAGCCTGCAGCTGCTCTGGCGTGAAGCCCCGGAAATCGTAGCTTGGCAGTCCATCCCCAGGACCCTCGTCAACAATCAGCGCCTGCATCCCCATCGCTGCACGCTCTGCAGCATCACGCTCGTCACGCTCCCGCTTCAACGCTGCCAGATCACGATTAGCCTCCGCTACAGAGGCCGTCAACTGCGCCTTGCGGGCCTCCTGGTGTACGGTCAACGCCGACCCCAGTGCCACTGCCGCCATTAGCGACTCATGGTCCGCTTGCGCCTTGCTGCGCTGCTTTGTTACCTGGGCTTCGCAAGCGGCTATCATTGTGTCACACCACCGTGCTTGCTGCTGTGCCTGTGCAGCCTTGCGCTCGTTTATGCCCACGTCTTCGCCAGCAAAGCGTCGAAGACTGGCGACAGTCTCCGGGCCCTCCAGTGCGTAGTCAAACGGAGGAGGCGCACATGTCGCAGCCTGCATCTCCTGGAAGTCTCTCACGGCTTTGTGCTGAGCTTTGAGGGTCTCAAGGCGCTGCAGCTCCAGCCGTTCAGCCACTGAGTCAACAACTCTCAGCTGCTCCGCAATCGCTCTGCGTCGTAGGGCGTCGACTGTGAGCTGCGCCGTGCAAGCTAGACAGCCAGTCTACGCACCGGTCAAACCTCGCTCCTTCATCTTTGACCGCAGCTTTTGCTGCCACTTGTGCGTCAAGAGCCGCTGTGTCGATGACCGGTACCTTTGCGTGGATGGCTGCGAGGCGCTCAGCCGCGTTCATGGCCTTCTTGCGGGACGACATGATGTCTGCCATTGGCTGGCGAAGGGAACTGGAATGGAAGGCAGGTGGAATTGCAAAAGAGCTAGCTCACGGCTTGAGGCTTGCAACTGCGTCTGCAAGCGCCTGTTTCTTGTAGCCCGAGATCCGCGCCACCTCCTTGCCGGACTGGAACATGACAAATGTGGGGAGCACCTTGGCGTCGTACTTGGCAGCAAGTTCCACACTGGCGTCCGTATCCACCTTGAAAAACTGCACCCCCTTGTGCTTCTCTTTCAAATCATCCACATGGGGTGCGATCTGCGCACACTTCCCGCACCACGGGGCGTACCAGTCAAGCACCACAGCCTTGTGTGCTGCCAGTGCGGCGTTGATCTCCTGCTGGCTGGACAGCTTGGGGATGGTTGCATTAAACTCCAGCTCCTCTTGCGCCGCGAAATAACTCTTTGCGCCCTCGGTGTCTGCCTTCATCGTCGCCGCGCCTGGCGTCCAGCCCGCGGGGCACACTTCGCCATGCTCGCGCACGAATTGAAATGCCTGCAGCAGACGGAGCGTCTCATCCACCGACCTGCCGACTGGCAGATTGTTGATGGTCGCCTGCTGCAGCACAGAGTCCGGGTCTATTATGAACAGTCCGCGAAGAGCGATGCCAGCGTCTTTGAGCAGCGTGCCGTACTCTGCACTGACCACCTTGGTCACGTCAGCTAACAGAGGGATGTTCATGCGGCCCAGTCCGCCCTTCTTGCGAGGGTGCCGAATCCACGCCAGGTGCGTCTCGGGTGTGTCTGTGCTTACGCCAACCACCTCTGCCCCGATTTTATGGAACTTGTCGACGGCGTCGCTGAACGCGATCAGCTCAGTCGGGCATACAAACGTCCAGTCCTTGGGATAGAACAACAGAACGAGCCACTTGCCCTTGTAGTCAGCGAGAGACAGACTCTTAATTTCGCCGTCGGGCATCACAGCTGGCTCCGAGAAGCTCGGCGCCTGCTTGCCAATGTCTGCAAGCGCGGGCGGGTAGACCACACTCGCGAAGCCACGCGACTGGCTGGCCACAGCCTGGTCCTTCAGGAGGGTGAGTGGGACTTGTGCACTTGGCAAGCGTGCCACCGTCGGTGCGGCGCACAAGGGCCCTGTGGCACGCCACAGGGTGCGAGTGCAGCGTCGCAGCATGCTGACTGTAAGGGCCTGGCGGAGTGCGTCAGACACACCATGAGTGCTTTCGTCAGGCACACCAAGCCCGCTTCCGCAGAACAGTTGTTATGCGGGAGTATGGAGGTGCAGAACCTCGAGCAGGACATTGCGCGATGCGCACAGAGCCTGGCCAGTCGGCTGCCGGCCCGGGAGAATAGTGCGTGTCTCATGGCTCTTCTTCTGCTCCTCTGCTTCCTGACAGTTGTTGCGCATGTCGCAGGCTCCTGCTCAGTTCAGCAATTACTCGAGAACGCCACAGTGCTGGCTGGCCTGGAAGCCAGTGTCGAGGCTCTCGTCCAGTTGACAGTGCTCGCACGTGACGTTGACGTCTCGCTGGCGGAAGCCAACGCGTGCAGCAGCGCCAACGAGCGGCTGACACACTTCGCAGCGGCAGTGAGCACAATACAGGCGGCGTGTGCAGCGGTGCGTGAAGCTTGGGCACCGCACTTGACATGTGAGCTCTGAGCCCCGACGCGCGGCTCTGCAGGCGGCTGTACTGCTGCGCAGCGACGATGGAATCACGCCGAAGCGTATACAGGTTGCTGGGTCTACGCGGCTGAACGCCGTAGTCAGCAGCGTGCGGCAGGCTCTGAGTTCTGAGCTGGATGGCCTGCTTCAGTCCAGCGGCTGGCCTCCGCCGATGAGCAGTTCAATGTCGGAAACGTCGCCCACTCCTGCGGCATGGAGGCCGAGCTCGGATGTATTGCCACGTGTGGCGGCGTTGCTGGACGCTGTCCGCATCGCGAGCTCTGGCGCAGCACCTGGCCGCGTGGACGTGCCCCCTTCCGCATGGTCGCTCCTACGCATGGCTGCGCCACTGTGTGAGCGTCTTCGATTCCATTTCACAAGTGGCGGGCCCGCAGATAGGAGAGACCGTCCAGAGTGGCTGTTCCTCCACACGCTGCGCATGGGCGTCGCCTACGCGCCCGCCGCTGCCGCATGCCTTCCAGACCCGCCGCCAGGCACACGGCAGATGGCACACACCGCGGCGCTGACGCTCGCTTTGGCTGAGGAGGCTGCTGTGGTCCTGCGCTCTCACTTCCTTCCAGCCATGAACGCCGACGCTATCGGCGGCAGGGAAGCAACGCGCGGCGCATGGCTACACCTTGCAGACGAGGCGCGCGACTTTGATTTGAAGCTTGCGCTCGTTGTTGGAGACACGGCGGCGCGCATCGGGGGTGCCTCACGGGTCTTAGTTGAGAAGGCTGAATGGGATCGCCACTGGACACGCGCAGAGCTGGATGCCGCTTTGAGACAGCTGGACAGTGCCGTGGACGCTAGCGACGCATGGCACGACGCAGATCCGCAAGACGAAACGGCGCAGGCGGCCAGTTCACTGGCGGTTTTGACGCCAGCACACGGCATGCGCCCTGTTTGTGCTGTGCAGGCGCTGTCTGTCATTCAGGCGGCATGCACGCGGGCAGCAGTGCTGCCGCATGCGTCTCAGCAGCGAGCGTTTCTGCGCGAGGTGCCTGCAGCTGTAGCGGCTGACTTTCTGGGCAGGGTGCAGCGCCGAGCCAAGGGTGCCGCCGCATTTGGTGACCCCGTTGCGCCGGATAGCATCGTGCGTACAGTGTCGTGCATCTGCGCAGCGCATGTGCTGCAGACTGGATTGGAGGTGGTGGCAGAGGAGCCGAATGTTTGGGAATTGGAGCGACAGCACGCATCGCGTGCGCTGGCTACCATGGAGATGCAGCATGAACACAAAAACGGAGCGCGCAGTGGCGTCTTTTCACCGGAAGTGACGCAGGCGGCGGAGCTGAAGGGTGAATGGAGACAGGCCTTGACGCAGGCGCTGGTGTCCCAGTTCATGGCCGATGCAGCAGCACTACTGCCGAGTCTCGCCGCGCATGCCAGTGGCGAGGCATGTGCAGCGCTGGCACCTGCGGTACTCAGCCTTGGCAGCCGCACTCGCCACATCCGAAATTCGCTTGACGACGCCCTCTTTGCAGACGCGTGGTACGTGGGGAGATGCTGCCTTGCATGCGGTCGCACGTGTGCTGACCCCATGCATGCTTGCCCAGGCGTGATGTGGTGCGTGGTCTGGGCGCACGCCTGGTTGAGGCTACTGACAAAGATGCGGGCACTTCGATAGCGAGAGAGTGCGCGCGCGCCATCGAAGCTGCATGGAGGTCGTGATTGGACGCGCAAATGCAATGACGATTCTCAGCGCACAGTTCGTGTGCTTAAACTTCAGCAAGACGTCCACGCGGGCACATCTGAGATCAATTTCCTCGCCAAATCTCGTTTGAGTTGCTGCATAAGCGCAGTTGCGTTGTGCACGGAAATGGCACGTGCAAAGGGCGCTGAGGCCACGCGGCGTGTATTGTCCGTGGCAGAGCATTCGGAGCACGTGACTCCCGGAGTTGTCGCTGAGTGTAGCACTGCGGAGTTCGACGTGGACTGCAGCCGCGCTATAGTGCCACAGGTGAGCGCCCGGGCGTGTCACACGCTGGGGGCACGCGGCAACTGACTTGGCACACATGTGGTGGCAACCACAGGTTGGCAAACTGGACAGCGCAAGCTACCAAGCGTGGCTGCGTTCCCCCATCCTGTCGACGGAGCCACTGCGCATGTTTGACAGCTGGTTCCTGGAGACGTTCAGCAAGACGCCGTGGTGGACAGTGCCCCTGCTCTGGGTGCCATTCGCTGGTTGGACTCTCTGGTGGGCGGCCGCGAAGCAACACACGCCGCCAGCGCTCATGCCGCCGCTCCTGGCCTTAGGCCTGCTGGCGTGGTCGCTGCTAGAATACACGTTGCACCGGTTCGTGTTCCACGCACAGCCCACCAGGCCACTGGCTATCAGGCTGCACTACAGCCTGCACGGGTGCCACCACAAGCAGCCGGGTGACCGGCTGCGACTCGTCTTTCCGCCGCTGTTTGCTGCGCCGCTGGTTGCGTTCTTCTGGCGTGCATGCAGGGTAGCGATGGGTGGCTGCCCGGGCCTGGGAGCGACTGTCTTCGCAGGCATGCTTCTGGGCTACATCTACTATGACGTCGGTCACTTTGCCATGCATCGCCCAGGGCCGGCGCCTAAGTGGATGCGGCGAGCGCGGCGGATGCATCTGGCGCACCACTTTGTGGACGACCAAAGCTCCTTTGGCGTATCCTCTGACCTCATGGACGTTCTGTTTCGCACGCGACCGTTGCAGAGAAGAGCCATGTAGTTGGTACGCGCATCACAGCGTGCAATCTAGAAACACATTGCTACTGTTCGCCGTCCGTCGACCTCCCAACAATGCCAGCAGGCAATGCCGCGCCTCCGCTTCCTGCGCCCAAGCTGCGTGTCGAAATCTTGGCTTTGAAGGACTCAACTTGTTGCTCCAGCAAGCCACTGCGCTTCTTCTCCGCCCGCAACTGGTCCTTGAGTGCCAGCCGCACATTCGCCCCCAGCCTGGCCTCCTCCCGCAGCGCCTTGGCCTGCAGCTTGGCGTGCTTCAACTCCTCCGTCAGCGCTGCAATCTGGGTCTGCGCCTCCCGCAGCGCGCGGTCGGTGTCCCGCACACGAGCCACAAGGCGGTCCTCCAGCTGCATGCGCCGGCTGCCATCCGGCGCGGACGTGCTCGCCGCGCTGGGATCACCCCGCCAATTGTCCTGCACCTCCAGCAGCGGTGCGTCCGCGGCGCTGAGGGTGAGCACCTGGTTGTTGCCCTGCTGCCAGCCCAGAGGCTTGCTGGCGTCGCCGTCGCTGCACCGCACGTACTTGTAGACGAACACACCGTCCACAGGCAGCTCCAGCGGGTCCGTCTTCCACACGTCTCCGGGCGTCCAGTGCATGGGTATGCTCCTGGAGAGCGACCAGCTGCCCATGGACTCGTGGCCACCAATCAGGCGCAGCCCTTCGCCGAACTCCGCCTGCAGCTTGATTTTGAAGACAACCTTGATGATCTGAACCGTCTCAAGCACCTGTGGAGCGGCAGTTGGGACACGGGTGCTTGGGTTAGCTCCGCGCCACGAGTCAGGGGCACATGGCCGCAGCACGCCCAGCCCCTAGCGCGGCAGGGGGCACGCGCCTCGCTCAACTTCGCCTTCTCCAGCCACTGGCTTTTGAACAGCGACGTTGCGTCGCGCTTCGGCTCGGGCGACGGGGAGCCCTGCAATGCAGTGGGTGCGTGTCAGCGCGAGCAGCGAGCCCCAAATTCTGGGGCGCCGGACGGCTGGCGACGCACCATAGGCATCAGCCCCTTGGCCAAAACTATAGCCTGCAGACGGCGCTGCGTGCGCCGCTGCAGCAGCAGAGAAGGAAGCGTCAGAGTTGGAGTTCGCAAAAGCCGACCCCAAGTAGAGAGAGCGTACCCGCTGCACCGGCGCTGCCGCCCTGCTGCTTGCTGACACGGCGCTTGAGGAGCCGCAACCGCAGCATGTCGCGCTCAACACTCTCGCCTGTGTGGGCGCCGGCATGTTGTGGGGTGATTCGGAAGGAGCAGAACTGGCGTGCGCGACCTGCGAGGACCACCGCCGCAGGGCCCAGCAGGCGAGGCAAATCTGTGCGCACAGGTGGAAACGGGCGACGCCTGGAACGGCGAAGGGCGCACGATCCGTGGGTGTGGATATCTGGATATCTGGACTTGGTCAACTTCGCCGCGACACGTATCTGTCACGCTAGAAATGCTCCCCTTGATGCGGCGCGTCTTTTGGACGCACAAAAACAATGCCCCGGGCGAGGTGCACTCCCGGAGAGCATCCGGGTAAGATCGAACTCGCGACCTTAGGGTTATGAATCCTACGCTCTAACCGACTGCTGGCAAGCGCACGCGGATCCGCGTCCGCATACACGCGCTTAGAGCCACCAGGGCTGTTACAAAGCAATAGCGTGTGCACGTGCGCGTCCACATACATGAATAGCAGTCTTTGGATCGAAAAGCATTTCCGCTTCACAGCGGCGCTGTGCCCCATCGCCAGAGCCTGAGCGCGTTGTCGGTGACTGGCTGCGGTGCTGGGCTGTCGTCTCCGTCTTCCTCCTGCTCCGGGAACGTGCGGCAACCGCTGCCTGTGACTGCCAACGGCAGCCCAGCGGGATGGTACGCGAAACCCGCCACTGAGTGTGTGCTTGCTTTCCAACTGCTCACCTGGGCAGCCGTCTGCAGGTCGAAGCAGCGCACGAGGCCATCCGTGCCGCCGATGGACAGATGTCTGCCTCCAGGCTCAATGTCGAAGGCCATGCGCTGGTTCGTATCCCCACTGCCGCCCCGGCTGAGTGAATACACCGCTGCACTGCCGCTAAGAGTGCGGGCATCCCAGCATTGGATGGCGTCATCGCGGCGCGCCGCCGTGTAGAGGTAGTTGCCACATGCGGAGAAGCGTGCGTGCGTGATGCCACCCTTGTGACCGTGCAGCATCGCGACGGGCTCGTTCGTCCGCACATCCAGCATCGCGACGCCTCTCCCTGTTCCGCCAGCAGCCAGGAGGTGCTCAGGTCCAGCAGCAACACTGGTGACCAGGCCCAGACCTGAGAGAGGCAGGCAGCTGCAATCACGCCCCGGGCGCTCCAGACTGAAGAGGCGCACGCAGCGGTCGTAGCCGCCGCACACAATGTCGCCGGCGCGGGAGAAGCAGCAGCTGACAGCAGCTGTAACATCGTCCACTGCGTTGTGGGCGCTGTTATCTTTGCGTCAGTCCCTGGTTCTCGACGGACAGCACTGCACGCAAAATGTAACGCACCGGTACGACGCCCTCAACCGGCCAGTGATGCCGTCCAGCAAGTGAAGAGGATGCGCCCTTGGTGCCGCCAGGAAAACAAACGAGGACGGCTCCAGCGCAGACGCACACGGCCACCAGCAGCAGTCGTGGACACACTCGCCACCCGGAATGCACAGCGCAGGCGAAATATCGCCCTCAGCGCATTCGTCCAGTTGGAGAGCATCAGGCGGGACGTCAAAGATGCGGAGCTTGTTATCGTCGCTGTTGGCTAGCACAGCCGTTCCGTCTTGGCTGAATGCGACGCTCTTTACGAAATTTGCCGGGGTCGCGTTGAAATCGCGGCGAATGTTCACGAGCAGAACAGGAACACCTGCAGCGCTGAAGTCCACAGACGGCCCTGCACCCGCTTCCACGGTCGTTAGGCCATCGCGCTGCGATCCGTCTTCGCCCATGCTAGGGCGCGAGCGCTGTTTCAGCCGCTAGTGCGCGAAACGTGACTGCCGACAGTCGGTTTCAATTTTCATTTTTCATTTTTTTCTCATTCCAACCAGCTGTACTCGAAGGTGAAGTCTTGCCGGCTGCGCTGGCACCAGTCGGAGGCGAAGTCGAAGTAGACGAACGCGCCCTGCTCGAGCTCGTCTGTCACCAGCTTTGGCTCCTCCGCGCGTGCGAACCATGTGTTGTACTTCTTGTGGAACCGCCAGTTGCTGCGCTTCAACTCGCGGGCAGAGAGCAGCTGCTGTGCGGTGCCCTGCTGGAAGTAGAAGCTGAAGAAGAGGGCATCCAAGTCCAAGCGCTCGAACAGCGCCGGGTTCTCCATCACCGGCGGCTGCATCATGGGGAAGCTCGGCGGCACGGGCACCAAGTTGCGCACGCGGCCGCGGCGCAGGATCTGGCTATCGCTGGGCTGTGGCATGCCCGATGCAAAGCTGGACTCCAGCAGCCGGAGACTCGTCACTGCGTCAAAGGCGGGAGTGGCATCGCGCACACCGCCAAAGCCCTCCAACGCGCGCCGCAAATCCATCGCGGTGGTTCCCAGTGGACCGTCCTCCCGTGCCCCGTCTGTACTTCCAATTGGAGGTCCATCCCCGGAGGCACCCCGCGACGCCCCAGCGGAGCCCCAACCAGAAGCTGCCGCAGCTGCATCGCCAAAAGGTTGCTTGTATCCAGGCGGCGGAGCAGAAGGCGGAAGGCCAGGGCCGGGGGCCATGCGCTGCTGCAAGCGAGACAGGAACTGCGATTTCTCCGCACCCGCTGCCGCCGGCGGTGGCTGCGGCGGAGGCGGAGGCTGTGTCGAGGGCGGGGGAATGGCGCGCTGCACATACAGAGGCGTCGACTGCTGCTGTGGTACAGGGACTGGCTCCTGAGCGGTGATGGGCAGCGGCACCGCCCAGCTCTGCCGCACCTCGGGCTTCGCATCACCGACACTTGCCGATCCGTTGGGTCCTGGCAGCGGGACAACACGCGGGCTAGCAGCTGGTGCGCCTGCACATAAAAACTTGTAAGACTTCTCTGCTCACAACGCAAATGCCGTCATTGGGATACGCGCCTGGAGGCGGACCCGCTGGACGTGGTGCAACTGCAGGACGCGGCACAGGCTGTGGTGCGGCCTTGGGCGCCGTGGGCGATGGCAACGGCGCTGCCCGCGTCGTAGGTGACTTGAGTGCCTCCGGAGCCGGGGACACGGGCGCCGAGCCGCTGTCATCCCCATCACTGGAGCCACTGTCCGAGGCGCTGTCATCACTGTCGCGGCCGCCACGCTTCATGGACACCTCTCCAGCGAGCCTGCAGGTCAGAGACACAGTCGCGCGTCAATACGCATACACAGTCCGGTGCGCGCATGAACGCCGTCGGAACGCTACGTACAATGCCGCGGAGAGGGCGTCCAGATTGAGGCTCTCATACAGGTCTGTGACACTGTCCACAAACTCCTCGAACGAGTCCTGATTGCGCTCCACGTAATCTTCAATCATGTCCTGTGTGATAATTAAGCGAGGGGTGTTAGCATCCACCGCCCCAGCGGATGTGTGTGATGCTCTTTGAAGCGCAGAGGCGCACCTTGAAGTCGCTCAGGTCGTCCGGGTTGATGGCCTCGTTATCCAGCAATCGTAGTATCTGCGTTGCGCACGCAGCGTGTCAGTATACGCGTGGCAGGCACTCTGCGCAACGGCTGGCCGCCGGCCCGTACCTGCTCAAGTTTAGTGACATGTGCTCTGTGTCGTGTGACGCTCTCTTCTAGGTGCGTCAAACGAGGCGGCTTTTGCTTCCCCTTCTTAGCTGTAGACAGGCTCTCGATCTCCGCCTCGAAGGTGTCCAGCTGCGTATTCAGCTCGTCCACACAATGGTTCAGCCACTCACGTGCATCGTTCCGCGCACGCTCCCGCGGGTCTAGCTTGGCCTGCTGCCCCAACCCCTCTTTGGAGAACGCCTTGGTCTTCGTCTCACGCTCGCAGACCTTGAAGCGCTCCATCTCGCGCTCAATAAGCTTGCGGGCATCTGTCAACTGCTTCTTGTCCTTGATCTCCGGCGCGGCTGCCCAGGTCTTGATTTGGTCACGGTACCGCTGCAGCTTCTTGATCTCCTTTTTCAGGTCAGCCTCGAACTTCTCCTTCTGGTTGGCGTGCTCGGTGTCGTGCACCTTCTCCCAGATAGAGTCAAACACCTCCACATGCTCCTGCACCTTCTTCAGGGCGCGGTCTATCTCCGTCTGCAGCTTGCGACGGTCGCCCTGTGGATGCGGAGCACACAGAGACGCTGCCCGTCAGCGCGGCGCGCAAAGAGCAGACACCAACCCTAGGGGCGGGCGCAGACAGAGTGCCACCGGGTGGAGTCCTCAGCGCGTGTCCCGCCACCGGGAGCCCGTTGGAAGAACCACGTTGCTTGACAGACGCGCGTCTGGGCCGAACAACACACCATATTGTTGTGCTAGCGATGAGCCACAGGCCACCAAGCGGCGGGCCCTCCGCTGACGCGGCGCGCCAGAGCTGCGCCCAACAGCGGCTCTGCACGCACGGGCTTGTCCGAGGGGGATAGGAGCCCGACGGGGAAGGTGTATTTGTACCCTACGAGCTCGGTCAGCACTGGAAAAGCGGCGGACGCGCGATGAGAGACGTCACATATTTGATGCCAAGAAGGATAGTCACATCGTGGCTTTCGTCAATTCATGCCGCACCGCGGCGTAGCGCTGCTGTAGCGATCGCTCTCTCATCGCCTGAACACCAACCTCCTCGGCAAGGGCTTCGATGCGCGCCGGCGCAGCGCGCAATTCGCGTGTATGCAGGAGCTGAAACGCTTGCAACTCTGCCCGTCTCGCGGCAGTCTGCAAGACCAGGTCCTCAAGCGATGTCCGCAGCTCTGTTGCACGACGTTGGTAGCCAGCAAACAGGAGCGCCGCCTTGCCATCTAGCTTGGCGGCACGCTTGGCATCCTGCTCCATGTCCGAGCGCACGCCTGCGAATGCCTTGCGCAGCTGCTCCACTGTCAACGGAACGCGGCCAGCATCACGACATGATTGCAGGGCAGCCAGGTGAATGTCCATGTCCAGGGACTCGTGGCCAAGCTGCAGGCGCAGAGCGGAAGCTTCTTCCCGAATGAGCGCGCCAGCTTCATCCAATGCTTCCAGGCTGAAGTCCTCGAGGACGGGCGCATCATCTGCAGCATGCCGGTCTCGCTTGGCTCCTACAGCAGCGGCATTTGTGGAGTACTTCGCGGCGTCGTGGGCTACAAGCAGCGCGAGCTCTGCATTTAGCAGAGCGGCTGCGTCGTCACCTGCACGCTGAGTGAGCGAGCCGCCCGCAGGGACTGGAATCGGGAGGTTGCGCTGCACCGCATGACTGCGCTTGCGCAGCTTCACCTGCGCCTCGGCGGCTGCCTGCTCGCGCAGACGCCACTCTACATCCGCAGCATCCTCCTCCATGGCCGCCTGTCCTCCTTCGGTATCCATGTCCATGTCTGCCATTTCTGGAACCACAATCTGATATTCGTTGCGCGGAACAGGCAGGGAGCTGAGGCCCTTGACTAGGTCACGCCGGAGCAGCGCTACCCGTGCACGCTCCTCCCGAGCACTGGCAGACAGAAGCGCATCAGGGTCGTTGATGTTCAGCGCATCTCGAACAGGCGTCGCCGCCACGGCAGACAGTCCCCTGACGCCAGGCATGCCCGGCGTCGCAGCTGGGCCGCCACTCAGAGGCGTTGCTCCAGCCATAGCTAACGGGTGCGGGGTGGCCGCATCCTTGCGCCTGGGCGTGATGCCTGAAAAGTCGCTTGGATGCAGCATCGGATTTTCGCCACCCACCAGCGGCGTCTGTCCGGACTGCAGGCGTGCTAGATTCTGAGCCTCCTGCAGGATAAAGTCGCCGCCGCCGCCGGTCGCAGGAACGCGGGGCGTGCGCAGAGGAGTTGCGCCCACACTCGGCGTGGTAGAGTAGTCCGCTAGCAGCGCGCGTGTGGCGTCACTGCCGCCAAGCTCGTCGTCGGGGAGCAGCATTCCAGCCGCGCGGGGTCCCAGTCGGGCAATCTCCTCCAGCTCTCTCTCAGACACTTGTGGCGCTGGCATCATCAGCCTGCTGCGTTTACGGCCACCCTCGGCTTGCGCTGCAGCCAATTGAGCAGCGAGGGCGCTGGGCGCATTATGGCGCTCATTGATTTTTTGGCGCTTCGCGTCGCGCTTCATGAGCGCCTCCTCAATGTCACGCCTGCGTGTGCCCTCCAACTCTGCGAGCGTCACCGGCTTGAATGGCTTCTCTGCGGCAGCCTGCTCGGCGCTCTTCTCAGCACTGGTGTCGTAGAAACCAGCAGGAGCCTTTTTCTCGAAAGCAATTTCGTTGTTGTAGTCAATGCCCATGATGCGACGGCCACCTCCCCGGGAGACTATTCCTGCCGCTTTGAGCTCGCGCCGCTTCTGCAGAGCTGCGAGACGGCGAGCCTCCTCTAGCTGCTTTTCGCGAGCCTTGCGCTTGGCCTTCTTGCCGCGCGTGTTGGCCAGGCGCGCACGCGCCTCGGACAACATCTCCTTCTCATCCTCCTCCATGTCAACCGCATCCGGTCTCGCCGGCTTCGATTCCGGGTTGGGGTCAATCTCTCCAGGACGCAGACGCCGGGGATCGTCGGCGGATGGCTCAGCACCACCCTCTTTGGCCACAGCTGCGTCAAGTAGCTTCTCGTAGCGCTCCAGGCACTGCGCAGGCGTGCGGCCCACGATGGGTGCGATGGTGCGCCACTGCGTCGGCATCAGCTTGGCGAGGTGCAGCAGGCGCTCGTCCTCCTCGCGCGTCCACTCCGTCTTCTTAATGCTCGGGTCCAGCCACTCATGCCACCGAGCCTTGCACTGCTTGGCGGACTTGCGAACCAGAAGCGAGCTGATGCGGGCCCACTGGTTCTTGCCATATTTCATGACCTGCGTGGCAAGGGCGGACAAAAGCGACTCGGCGTCAGGATGCACGACTTCCATAGGGTTGGCGCAACTGCGAGGCTACACCCGCAACCGGCGCGGGCAGACAGCGACGCAGACGCACCGCCGCCTTCAGAATCTCGTCCTCTGTTTGCGGCAAAGCGGGAAGCAGGAAAGAGGCGAACACAAAGGGCAGTCAGTAGCCGTCACTGCTTGCCCACACAAACACGGCGTGCTGGCGCAAGCTGCCCGCATGCGCGCCTGTGTTCTTCCATACTCCGCCTGGTGTCGTCGCACGCCGTGGAGGTTGAGTCGAGTCAGTTCCTACGCGAGTTAGCAACAAGCAGAGCTGTTGCAGCGCACCCTTGATGAAGATGCGCATCCTTCCAGAAAACAGCAACTCTACACACTCGCTATCCCTCGACTTGCCCCGAAGCACTGCGAACGCAGCACGGCCCCCGAAGGGTTCGCGCTCAGCAAAGCGCTGCACTTTTTGGAAACTTCGCAAAACTGCAGTGCCAAGGACCCTTTGCTTGCAAGCCGCGGCCGCTTGCTTGCGTTGGCCATTTTGAGTGTGTGAGAAGCTAGCGATATGTGATTCCTCAGACAGGCAGCGAGCTGGCCTCCACATGGACTTATCCGTATTGTTCCTCCTGGGCGCGCTTGCTGCCTCAGCCCTTCCTCCAGCTTCGGCGCAATGTAAGTTTCGGCAGAGGACGCCGACTTAGCCACCTGTTGCTTGCTTCTCTCGCGCACTAGTCGACGAAACTTCAGCTGACCGTGCTCGCTTCTGCTGCTCTGCGTCTCGCAGCCAATAGCAGTGGTTTCACACGTCATGGGCCGTACTTGTATCGTGTATGCGCCGACCAGCCCGGCTTGGTACCGCTACCAAATAACGTCATGTCTGCCTCCTGCATTCCGGTGTGGTAGTGTCATCTACGTTACGTGCTGTCACAACGCTGACGCGGGCCCAACTGATTGCAGATTGACCCAGGGCAGCTGACGTTCTGCACGAGCGTGTCTTACACGGCATGCATGCGCGACCCGTCTCCCCTGGCCTATGACAGCCGGATTTTTAAGGCATGTTGCGGCATCATTCACGCACGGTGTCGTTTGTGACGCGGATTTCATCATGCAGGCATACACGGCGCGGGCGACTCGCTTGGCGATGGAGTTTCCCCAGGAGTCGCCTGATTGCTACACTGCTTTCCAGGTGTGCCCCTCCTTACGGACCACTGATAATTATGCCGTCATGTCTCACCCATCGGCACTTTTTTAGACGTATCTATGTGCAGTTGCATTTCCGGTGCGTTGAGCTGGTTTACCGATATCACTCGAAGTATGTTAAAACTGACCCATGTTTGCGTTGACGCCCAGCAATGCATCGCCGATCCTGGCGGTTCCGGGTCTCAAGTGGAGTTGCCGATCTGCTACTCGTACTGCTTGAGTGCCGAGCTGGCGTGCGGCGCCAACGCTGCATTGGCTGAGGCATCCTGTCAAAGGGCAGTGACGGGTGGCAGGGTAGCTCCGGACAGGCCTGACGTTCAATGCGTCAGTTGCGCTGCTCGGATAGCGATGCGCGCACTCCTGGCTGCGCTTATTGCCACGATGGCGGTGCTCGACATTTGACACTGGAATACACCTACCCCAGGGGCCCGTGCAAGTGAGAGCCCCTTCCACCCTTCGCCATGCTCACCTCAGCTGCCAGAACTTAATTAATTGTAGTCTACCGCCGCCATGGCTACGACATCACAGCAAACCGACACCAAGGTGTCTGAGCAAACCTTGACGGGCCTGCTTGAGGCAAGCTCTTTGCGTTGGATCTTCGTTGGAGGCAAGGGTGGCGTGGGGAAGACTACGTGCAGTTGCTCGCTCGCCGTGCAGCTGGCCTCTGTGCGCGAGTCCGTCCTGATCATCAGCACAGACCCAGCACATAACCTTTCAGACGCGTTCCGGCAGAAATTCTCGCGCGAGCCAACGCGAGTGGATGGTTTTACCAATCTGTACGCGTTGGAGATAGACCCCGCACCGGAGGCGGTCGACGAGTCGGACACGACGTTCTTGACGGACATCGCCGGCTCTATTCCCGGGATAGACGAGGCTATGAGCTTCGCTGAGGTTCTGAAACAGGTGCAAAGTATGTCGTTCTCCGTCGTCGTCTTCGACACTGCGCCCACGGGGCACACGCTGCGGCTGCTGCAGCTGCCTGCGGTGTTGGAAAAAGCGCTCAACAAGTTGATGGGCCACTCGGCGCTGGGCAGTTTGTTCAGCACGATGACGAGCATGCTCGGCGGTGGCGCCAACGACGGGCAGGGGCTGTCGTCCAAATTGGAGGACATCAAGACGATGGTCACGCAGGTGAACGCGCAATTCACAGATCCTGCGCTTACGACGTTTGTGTGTGTGGCCGCCCCGGAATGGTTTTCGCTCTACGAGACCGAGAGATTGGTGCAAACTCTGCTGGCGCAGGGGATTGACACGCACAACATCGTGGTGAATGGCATCCTCTATCGGCAACCCGGCAGCAACTGCAGCTTGTGCGCCGCGCGGATGAGCATGCAGCAAGGTGCGTCATGTTGTGCTCCCCGCAATTGCACGCGACACCGTCTGATTGTCTGCGGGCACGTTCGCAGTGTACCTGGATCAGTTCATGGACCTGTACGATGAATTCAACGTTGTTCGCGTTCCGCTGCTACCGTCCGAGGTGAGAGGTTCTGAGAAGCTGAGAGAGTTCAGCAAGATGCTGGTAACGCCATACGCGCCGCCGGCAGGATAGAGAATAGTGCATAGTGCAGCTCTGCGCAGTGCTACCCCTACGGGTACGTCTACGAGAGACCCTTCCCTAAGCGAATGCATCTAGTTGCGGCTCCACATTGAAACCACATCACAAGCTTGCTGCCGTCGACCAGCGCCTGGGTGTCCTGCGCGTGACGTGCCTTCGCCCATAACCAGTGACCTGTGCTCCTTTGACGCGGCCGTGGGGTGCTAGAGGCACACATAGCGGTGGCGTATGCTGCACTCGCCAGTGTTTAGAAGCTATACCTACACCATACGAGAGCCGAGGCTGCTTTATGGAGTCTTTCACTATCGCAAGTCCCGACGACTAGCCACCACCGCCACGATGCCTCTACAAAGCCACCGCTCATATTTCTCAAGTGTGCCGCTGTCGGTGCTCACCGACTCGTACAAGGCGACACACCCCTTGGTCTACCCAGACGTCACGAGAATGGTTGCTTATGGCGAGTTCCGGAAGGGCTTCAAGCTCGATAGCGGGCAGCACGACGAGGACGACAACCGCGTCATAGTCTACGGCATGCGCTATATAGTGGAGAACTTTCTTGAGCAGCGGTGGACGATGGAAGACGTGCAGCTTGCGGCCCACTTCTACAGCACGCACAATGCAGGCGGCACCGACTTCCCGTTTCCACGAGCTTTGTTTGAGAAATTTGTGACAGAGAACGATGGCTATTTCCCCATCCGTCTGGAGGCGGTGCCCGAGGGCACTGTGGTTCATGCAAATGTTCCCGTCTATCAAATCACGGCGGAAGGCGAGTACGCGTGTCTGTGCACATTTCTGGAGACGCTGCTCACCATGGTTTGGTACCCATCAAGCGTGGCAACATTGAGCCGGCGCGCGAAGGACATCATTGAGGTGGCGTTTGACAAATCAGTGGATGGTGGACGCTCAAACCCGCTCATTGGCAGCAGACTGCACGATTTCGGGTTCCGGGGGTGCACATGCGTCGAGCAGGTGAGATTTCGTGCTCGCATCTGCGTGGTGGAAGAACACTGACTTCCCTTGACCTTGCCTGATGCATCAGAGTGTCATCGGGGGCTGTGCCCATCTGCTCAACTTTGACGGCTCTGACACCATGAGCGCTGGCTACTATGCGCAATTCATGCTCAACAACGGCCGCCCAGTAGCCCAAAGCATTCCTGCATCAGAGCACAGGTGCGCTTTTGTGAGTTGCTCATCCTTGTTGCGTACTTTCTAACCTGTTTGAACTGCAGCGTTATGACGGCGTGGAGCACAGAGCTTGAGGCGCTTGAGATCATGATCGAGAACTTCGGGAGTGGCGTGTTTGCCTGTGTGCTTGATAGCTTTGACTACGAGCATGCGCTTCGAGAGCTGCTGCCTGCTGTAGCCGCCAAGAAGACAGCAAAGGGCGGCTTCATGGTCCTTCGACCCGACTCTGGCGACCCCGTGGAGACTGTCGTGCAAGGCCTCCTTGCAGCTGAAAAGGTATTTGGAGTGACTTGCAACAGCCGCGGGTACAAGGTTCCAAACGGTTGCAGCGTCATCCAAGGTGACGGCATCAATATGCACACTCTGCAGCAGATTCTGGATGCCGTTCTGGAGGCCGGCTTTAGCGCGCAGGCAGTGGCCTTCGGGATGGGAGGCGGCCTCTTGCAGAAGGTGAACCGCGACACGCTTAGCTTCGCGACTAAGCTCAGTCATCTGCGGTACAAGGACGGCACGACACGGGATGTGATGAAAGCGCCTAAGACTGACAGCAACAAGCTGTCGCTGCCCGGCATCCTGCAGGTGCGCCGGGAGGGTGGCACGCCCATGGTGTACAGCATTCCGGATGCAGGGAAAGGACAGCCTTTGGTGGCGCCGCATGAGAATCTGCTGCGCGTAGTATACGACAAGGGACCTGTTGCTGGGGTTTGGGACGACTTCTCGACGGTGAGAGATCGCGTTGGCGCAGAATGGAGTGCACTGCCCAAGCGCGGCCAACCTATTTCGCAGCAGCTTCGGGACAGGATACAGGACATCTCGCCACAGCACGCACAAGGGTTGTGACAGCACTGTCGTGTCTGTATGAAAAACTACACCCATTCCTCGGTCAGGTGCACTTCTGTCTCTCCAGCCTTGACAAGCGAGCCACCGGCGATGAGCTTCGCCAACTCCATCTCGGTGGCTGTGATTTTATCTTTGTCGAACTCAAGCGGCTTCCGGAAGTGCGTCCGCTTCGCGTCCCTGTGTGAAGAGACGTGAGTTGCTGACCAAAGCTATGTGCCTCCTCGCTTCGCAAACGCACCGCATCGCCAGCGTGACGCCGTCCACGCTCACGTCATCGGTTGGCAGCGCCTCACCCGGTGGCGACACGACGATGATTTGGCCCACGTCTGCAGCCTTGACAAGGTTTACGTCGTCAAGCGTCTTCCACGTCTCCACCTTCGTGGGCAGGTCCTGCAGCTTTGCGGGGTACACGTCGCTGCCGACACGAAGCGTGCCAGTGCGCCCGTCCTCCCCGAACTGGAGCTCCAGATCCGCGGCTGCTTGCGAGTCCTCAGCCAGAATCCGTCGCAGACGGTCTGCCAGGACAGGCGGAGCCCGCAACACAAACACTTCCTCCAGCATCCGCAAGTAGTGACAGACACTCGCAGGAGGGCCGCCAACTCGTAGTTGTGTAAACAGGCAGAGAGGCTCAGAGTTGTCCCCCGGACTCCACAAGTTGTGAACCAAGGCTAGAGCACAGTGCGGGCGTATTTGATGGGCGCCATGTGACACGCCGTGCTTGCTGATATTTACACTTTGCGAGGAGTCTCTACAGCGAGTGCCAGCGTGGCTTTGCCTTAAGCTTGCAAAGCTGCAAACAGTGGTCTCCCAAGATCACACCTCACCACTGGCGGCTGCGGGAGCTTCGCCCTTCCGAGCAGGCACAGCAGGAGATACACGCCATCTCCGTCAAGGGATGAAAGACTCTCCAGTGCCTGCATCGCGATGTCGGCCTCGCCCACCCGGGCAAGGGAAACATCACGAGACAGCAAGTCAGACACAGCGTCCGCTATGGACATCGCAATAGAGCGAAATGCGTCACGAGACCGCTCGTCAGCGGCGACGCTTCGAATAAATTGCAGCACTGCAACTTGCGTGCGCAGGCCAGCATCGGGATGCAGAGCTTTTCTCATGTGCGGCCAGAGGTCATTCCTCATCCTGTCGCGTAGAAAATCACCACCGCTCAATTTGGCTGTGTGAGATATATGTTCGTATGCTTGCCGGCAGGCGACATCGTGTCCAGAGGTCACGGCGCTCACGAAAAATGGCCATGTTGCGTGCACCTGCGGCAGAAATGACGGAAGGGGCGATGTTGCCCCCGCATCCTCTGCGTCCACAATTTTACTTGCCTCATCAATTGCAGCAAGTATGCGTAACGAGCTCATAACCGCATCCAGCGCTCGCACTGATGTCAAGGCATCCACAGATGTCACCAGAGGTGCGGCCGTCTCCATGACAAGCAGTGCAATGTCTGCAGAGTTCAGTAGCATGCTGCATCGCACATCCACAGCGACACCAGCCCAGTTCGAAGCCCCTGCTGCTGCGCCAGCGGCGATTTCAGCCAGAACGGAGACAAAGACGTTAATATTGGCAGCGTGAAGATGCCTTTTCCTCGCTGAAAAATTGAAAGATACTCAGTCTCGAACATCAGCACGGCGCATTTACTAGCTCCGCTGACACACCTGACAGGGCCGACGCTGTGTATTTCAGCGGCTCGAGGAGGAGCGGCAGCAGCGTGTGGGCACCATCAGCGCGCTGGATGACTGCGGCGAACATTCGTGCAGCCGACGGGTGTGCCTTCAAGACCAGAACATGCGTCAGAACGAGATGTGGACACAATACACGCGATACAGCGCACATCGAGTTGCCGAAGGCGCAAGCACAACGCGTCGATGACATAATCTCTCTGTGATGCTACGAGAGAACGCAATGAGCCACCCAGGCCGCCGTAGAGTGATATGTGTCGTAGTGCCCTTGCTGCAGTGTGCGATATCTGATGCGACAGAGGTCTTAGAATGCAGAGCATGTGAATATCAACGTGTGCCGAGGCTCTGTACCTCCTGTCTGTGACTGCCGAGCCTGTCCAGCAGTGGAAAGAATGAAGCGAGGAGGAGCCGCGGATGTGACACGAACTCGGGACCAGTTGCGCGAGCAGCAATGCCGATGAAGTCGAGAATACAGCATGTCAGAGTTACGTCCTCAGATGCGATATCTGCCCAAAAGAGGAGGGCATTAGGCAGTGATGCGATTTGACCAGAGAAGCAGGTACGCGCGCCTCTGTCAATGACCCCTAGAAGCATGTCGATAACAGTGGCAGCAACATCAAGGCGCCTCGGAGCTACGTCAACTTCGTCAATGGCCCTGACAATAAGGGAAATTTAATAGTGAACCTGGAGAGGTGGTAGCCACGGCAAGAACACATTTGGCTCACCACGAGTTTCTCATGCCGACGATTTGCCAGCCCGGCGATGTCCCAAAGAGCACCTCGCCGAGCACTAGTACGACAGAAGCCGCGCGCAACTCCCACCGAGGATCTCGCTCTTGAGCGACCTTCTGCAACATGTCGCAGAGATCGCCTGCAGATTACAGGGTGAGATTTGCTCGATTCCCCCAGTTCCGTATGCATGAATCGCACCGCAAACTTCAGCGAGCAGCATGGATGAAGACAAAACTGCGGCGCGGCCAATGTAGCGCGCAATGCCTGCAACAACGTCGTACACCTCCCAGCCAAACGACGCGTCAGTTGTGTTGTGCCATATAATGAGCGAGAGCGCAAAAAATGACCCTGCTCACCTCTTGAGAGGTGAGCACCGCTAGCTGAGCGTGTCTTCTCGGAAGCTCGCTGGCATCGCAGTGAACCGAGTTCAGCTCAATGTCCACTTCGATTGCATCCCGTGGCTCTCTGCTCCGCACAATATTTGACAGGCCGAGCGCTCCCGTGAGATGCGAACATATAGATACTCTGGCCATCGGTGATGTGCACAAATAATTCGATGTCTTGGCCGGTCCTATCAAGTGAATGGAGCCAGCGAGGAGCCTCGCCTCCGACAAGACAGCCGATTCGCCTCGCTTGCATGCAGCACCAAATGCCTCCACATGTACGAGCAGATGTTCGCGGAATGCGCGCCCAAAAAGAGCTGCATCCTCTGCGACGCCATGAGATTCGTCATCTTTCAAGTTGATGCTGTCCAGCGCTTCATTGGCAGCCGTGGTCACAAGCGGCCACGCATCTTGGGACAACGTAAGCAAGCAGTCAAGCCAAACCGGCACACATCTCGGCATTGTAGCTCCACAATGATTCAGCAGCTCCGCAACCGCGCGTGCCGTTGCTGTGCGCACGCTCGCACGACTATTTGCTACTAGAGCTCCAAGGATGCCCGGCATGATAGCCACGAGCCTGACCAGGCCACATGCGTCAAATTACAGATTCACAAATTACAAGGCGCACATGCCAAGAAAAGCACGCACCTCGACTCAAGATCCCGTATCCAGCGCTCATCGCGCTTCACACGCCGCGGAACCATCACCATCTGCTGCGATGTTGAGAGTGCATCTTGCGCCTCATTCTCAGCGCGCGCGCACACGTCAAGCAGTGCGCGCTCTAGGTCCACTGCAGCTGTTGGTGGTTGGTTCAACATATCCTTCGTGACAAGGCACAGCAATGTGGAGATGGCGATAATAGCTTGGGACGACGCCCCTCCTGTTGAAGCGGCGCTGTTGATTGCAGCGGCGAAGGGTGGTAAGTCAAACTATTGACTGGAGCGCGCTGTGCGCGGAGTACCTGGATGGTCCCGTCCCCTTGGTTTGAGGATGGATGAAAGACGTGTGAGAAGTCGTCAAGTATAGAAGTATTCCCCACGCACCCCAGGCACGTCAGCTGTTGATCGGTAGATTGACTTGCACAATCCGCTGATGATGCCAGGCACGAAGAAAGCCAGCGCGTCTCCGTCATCGACCTGCGGTGGTGAAAGGCAACTTTGAGTAAACAGCTGCCAACACAAACAGGGGCAGGCACCACGAGAGACACCGCGCCTTGCTCATGAGCTGGTCCAGGATGCGCAGAGCGTCGCCGCGGAGGGTGCGACTGCCTCGGTCGCCTGCAGCTGCCTCCTGCTCGGCTGTCTGAAGGAGCAGTGAAAGCGAATGACCCAGCAATACCATGTTCACCTCGGCTCGAAGCACCAGCTGACAAACATCGCAGCTGCAGAGCATTGACATTGCCTTCAACGCCATCTGACGAGTCTCCTCAAGCTTGGCCTGCAACAGCGCACAGAGACCGCAGTGTGAGCAAGCTCAAGGATGCGAACAGACAATCAGGAGGTCCATCTGTGAGCAATCAAACACAACAGTCGCACCTCCCATCGCAAGCTAAGCACCATGAGTAGAAGCTGCCAAACGCTCGCAAACTATATTGATAGAGCCCATGTCAGTATGAGTATTCGGCGACATGACAAGGAAGAACATGCTTACCTGCGACTCATCACGAGCCGGAAAGCGCTCCAGCAGTATGCACAGACAAGTCAACGCCTTTTCCGCTATGCGTGTGCTGCCTCCGTCGTTGCACTGTTCCGCCTCTTGTTCACCTCTGGCAACCACGAACTTGCGAATCACACCACACACGGGCGTGTACCTTCAACAAATGCACGTGCGTCAGTGGCCACCGTTAAGCAAGCTGGTTGAGGGCGTCTGAGGTGAAAGTTTGTTAACAGGGCCCGGAAACGCACCCGTCCAAGGCTGCAAATTCCTCCCGACTCAAGTGCGACAGGGACGCAAGAAACATGTCCAAAGCGCCCTCGACGTCTGGCGGCTGCCGTTCAAATGCGGCATCCGCCGACATTGGAAGGGAAGTCATTTTTAGTGTCGACAGGTCAAGGCAACTTCCTGCCCTCGCCTTGCTGGCGATGCTTGAACTGTTGTGATAGCATCACAACGGCGCTAGCGCAAAGCGAAACAGCGATTTACAAGCGTCTGTGCGGTGGGACGTCTCCTCTATTGGCATACTATGCATTGTATTAACGCGCGGCCATGTACTGGAGGTAATCAGGTGACTCCGCTTGTTTATACTCCTCCGCCAGTGACTCCACAATTTCGCGGCTGTCCTCAAACTCTGAAAGGTCGTCCTTGAACATGGCATGCTGCTCGTAGTTGTCTAAGAACGCCTTGCGCCGCATAAGCTTGTCGTATTGAGTCAAGCAGCGCTGGAAGAGGTACCGGATGCTGTTCACACGTGGACAAAAGATCAGCTCGGAACGCAATGGCCACTTGAAACCACTTCACACGCACCTCGTGTGGTTGGCGAGCATGAGCCCGCTCACCCGGTTGGCTGTTTGCACGTACGGAGACTTGCGCGATAGAGCAACCTGGATGCTGGCGGGGCCCCATTCGATAAAGTTCGCCAGTTTGCGTTCTCTGATGCGTTGCAAGCTTTTGTGCACCTGTGGCCAACGTCGCAGCCAGAGCGTGTAAGCGCCAAAGAAATCGACGTCAAGCAGCCAGCACATGCGCGTGCCTGTGTCGGGTCTACTTCTCCTTGAATGATGTTCAGGATGGAGATGTATTTGCTCTGATTGAAGTCCTTGCTGCGATTGTGCGTCGAAACCATGATGTTCTTGGTCTGCAGCAGGCGGCGCATAACGTCTAGAACAGTTGTCTTGCGGACACTGACAGAAAAGGGAAGAGAAAGGCGTCAGAGCTTGCTTTTTCAGAGCACAGGCAGATGAGACAACGCACGTGGAAGTCGCCTGCTGCTCTAACGTCAGCGGCGTATAGCCAGTCATCAGGAAGTGACATCTCGGCGTCGGGATGAGCGAGGCTACGAGGCCGACGAGGTCATTGTTCATGTAGCCAGGATAGCGCAGCGTCGTTGTGCTCGCCGCCATGACAGTACTGACGAGTGCATTCGTCTGCGAAAACGACGGGTTCTCGATGTGCAGCCTGTCTACGGCGATGCGATTGAGGGCAGTGTTGTCGAGGACGACAACGCAGTCGCAGTTCAGCGTCAGCCGCTTGAGTGTGAGGAGGCTGTTATACGGCTGCACAACCACGTCGCTGGTCTCGTTCTGGTTCGGGAACACGCTGTATGTCTGCACCAGCTTCTTGCCGTAGCGGTCGTTCAAAGCCTCAAGGAGATAACTGCCCATGCCGGAGCCCGTCCCGCCAGCGATGCTATGGCACAGGACGAAGCCTTCGAGGCTGTCGCTCCCATCAGCCTCGCGGTCTATCATGTCCATCAGCTCCTCTTGCACCGCCTCCGCCTGCGCGTAGCCGCTCGCCCAGTTATTGCCAGCGCCGCCGCCGTGGCTGGACAGGTAGATGTTTTCATGGTTGAACAGGTTGCGATATTCCGAGTTCTGACGCGCGGGCGCTCGCGTCAGGCGTCGCCAGGCACACACACTCGGCACTGGCTCGGCTCGTACCTGAATGGCGTTGATGACGCGCGGCTCCAGGTCAAGCAGCAGGGCGCGAGGGACGTAGTGCTCGTCGTCAGCCTGGTAGAAGAACACGTCTTTGCGGTCGCCCGCGCCCTGTGTTGCATACTCCTCGAGAACGCCGTCTTTGCTGATACCGTGCTCCAGGCACAGCTGGAGCGCGCAGCCAGGAGGGAGGAGTTGGAGTCAGCGCTAACAGCTCCTCCCGTTCAAAGTTGGCAGAGTGCCGCGGTCTCGCACCTGGCGCCAGAACTCGCTCCCAATCTGGTTGCCGCACTGTCCCACTTGCAGCGTGATGATTTCCCTGCGCAGCAAAGCGTCAGAGCTCTGCTTGCATTCATTCTCGCCATCAAACCTCTCAACAGCGGACACACCGAGGCATGGCAGGCAGCGTCAATTGAGGCTCCCAACTCTCGATAGCAGCGACTAGAAACTCGAGGCGGTTGGCGTGCGAGCGGCACCAAAAGAGGCGAGTTGGGCAGAGCGAAGAGAGGCCACGGTGTGATGATGCTGGCATCCACAGCTCTCTGCGCCCAGTCTATTATTTGACAGCGTGTCGCGAGAGTGGGCTGGGTCTATGATGGTGTGAGCTCGATGGCAGATGATGGCGAGCTGCTGTTGAACTTGACGGAGGAGCTGCCAAGCTTTAACCGGCGCAAGAAGCAAGCGCGAGATGCGCGTGCTGACCACAGCGACCAGGTGCCACACAACAAGCGTCGCCGCGTGCCTATAGTCACTGCGGGCATTACTACAGAGAGCAGCCTGCAACAAGTGCGGGGCCATACTGACGCCCGCCCGGCGGCAGAGTTCGATGGCTATCAGCACGACGCAGCACCAAGGCGGCTGCAAGTGCAGCATGCACCGCTGCGAAAACTGCCGGTGCAGCAAAGGCCCGCACAGTCAGTGCCGGCAATGGCTGAAGTGTTTGGCGGCTCGGCGGCTACTCCGGCAAACTCGTTCGGGGCTCTGGGCGTGAGCGACGACATTGCTCGACGCATTACTGCACTCGGATTCGAACGGCCAACGCGAGTGCAGCAGGCCGTTGTTCCCCATCTGTTGCAACGACGAGACGTGCTTGTCCGCTCAGACACCGGCTCGGGCAAGACGCTATCATACCTAGCGCCCGTAGTTTGCCATCTTGTAGCGCACGCGCCACGCTTGACTCGTGCAGACGGCACCGTGGCCATTGTGCTGGTGCCTACACGGGAGCTGGCTCTGCAGGTCCTGACCTCGCTTCAGGCGCTGCTCTTGCCCTTTCATTGGCTGGTGCCCGGTGCCGTGGTCGGCGGCGAAAACAGACAGAAAGAGAAGGCTCGATTGAGACGCGGCGTCACGTTTCTGGTGGCCACTCCGGGTCGGCTGTTGGATCATTTGCGCAATACCAGCAGCTTCATAACGTCGCCACTGCAATGGCTCGTATTGGATGAAGCGGACCGATTGCTAGACCTGGGCTTCGAGGAGGCCATCACCGACATTCTCAAACTGCTGCAGGAACGAGCCTCCAATCAGGAGAAGAGATGCACTGCGCTGCTGAGCGCGACGCTGCCGTCACAACTGGACGTTTTGGTGCGCTTAGCCCTGCATGATCCATTATCTATTCGGCTGGAACACGGCGGCGTTGAAGCTGCAGCATGGTCGACACCAGCAGCAGATGTCGCCCAAGCAGGTGTTTTGTCCATTCCTGTGCAGCTGAAGCAATTCTTTGTGCAAGTGCCCACCAAACTGCGTGTGGTGGCCCTAGTTGCTGCGCTGCGGACGTACTTGCTCCGGGGCGTGCAGCGCGTCATTGTGTTTGTGTCGACGTGCGAGTCCACCGAGTTCCACGCCCACCTGCTGGCTCATCTGCAGACCGGCGACGACGATCGGTTACTGCCATGCCAAGTGTACAAGCTACACGGCTCTCTGCCGCAGGCTGAGCGGACGGCTGCGTTCCGAGGCTTTCAGTCGGGAGAAGTTGGCATCCTGGTGTGCACGGATGTGGCCGCCCGCGGCCTGGACCTGCCAGCAGTGGGTGCTGCTGTGCAGCTAGATCCGCCCGGCTTGGCGGAGGATTATGTGCATCGCGTTGGCCGCACTGCCCGGGTGGGTCACGCGGGCGAGGCGATGCTGATGCTGTTGCCTAGTGAGCGTTCCTTCGTCCAGACCTTGGCTGCGCGGGGCGCACATCTGACGGAACAGCCCCTCATGCCGCTCTTGGACTCGCTGCCCAGCGATAAACACGGCTATTCGCGTCCTTCAAGTGCAGAGACACATCCTGCAACTCACGGCATGCATCGGCGTGTCAATTCTGTGGTTCATTCCGATGCCGCTTTCCGCAAGCTAGCGAAGGATGCCTTCCGTTCGCATGTGCGTGCGTATGCCGCGCACCCAGCTGCAGCGAAGGCAACGTTCCACGTCAAGCAGCTCCACCTTGGGCATCTGGCGACGGCGTTTGGATTGAGCGAGCCGCCGAAGTTCCTGGGGCGCACTGGTGGAGGAAGGAAGAAACAGAACAGAGACGGTCGCGATAGATGAGAGAGACAATGGCCTGCATCGCAGCATCAGAGATTGATTACATAATCCCGTTGTCTCAGTTCACTTCTGTGTATCACTTCAGTGAAAAGTGAAGACTATGAGTACGATCAAGATTATCTGTCGATGGAGGCGAGTCAGTCAACAGAGACGCCCACACAGCAGTTGCACAGTGCGCACCAGCAGCACAGCGATGATGGCCATCTGCCCACCCATGCCGCTGCGCTTGATGACCTGGACCAGCTTTTTCTGCGATTGCGCAAATAGGCGCGTGAGACGAGAGGCAACACCTCTACTCAGCTGACTGGAGCCGTGCCTGAGCCGCATTCAATCGTGTGGTTGTTCCGTCCACATCCTCCTCCAGCTCATCCAGCAGTTTGCCCTGCGATGCACCATGTTTCAGTCCACTCGGGAGGAAAGCATGCACTGTGTGAACTTGATCCCACCTGTGTATCAAGCTCTTCGCCGATGGTGCGGCCTACTTGGCCCAGGCGCGCTACGCTCTCGCTCAACTCGTCCAAGTCCTCGTCTTGTTGCCTGATGCCGGGTTTCAAGCCGCCGGGTAAGACGTGCTCGTGGCGTCCCAGAATGCAGGGAAGCACACCTAATGAGCAGCGCCTGCTGGTCGGACTGATTACTCACAAACGTATCGTTCTGGCTAGTGATGGCGTGGTCCAGCTTCGACGTGGTTGTCGTCCTGTTGTGCCAGCAGGAAAGTCAGCCATCGGTGCCGCTGCAACTTGCTGTGAAGTGGCGACTCTCCACGCGCCTGCCCGCTTGTTTGCCCGTAGCCTTGCGCTCTCGCGCAGACTCAGCCATGGCATCTTTGAGAGCGTTCACCTGTGTTTGCGGGCCGCGTCAGTGCGGCCTTCGCCTTGCCTAGGAGCGCGATTCTCCCCGCGCACCTGCGCGCGCGTGTTCGTGTTCCAACTCCGCCGGCTCGACAGCTCCGACCTTTCGATTCGGAAGCGCGCAAAGTCCTTCTCAGCCATCTCTGTGGCTCGGTCCAGCTCCTCCAGCTGCAGTTGGACGTTCACATTCAGCATGAACAGAGAGAACAGCAGCACTGGCGCAAGCACACGCGCCTGCCATAGGACACTGTCGCACTCGTTCACCTGAGCATCGCGACCAAACACACGCGCTGTAAACACGAAGCAAGGGCGTGCAGCGCCAAGGCAGCAGCAACCTACCAGGTCATGCGCAACAGTCGCGCGGCTCTCGCTGCCCGCTGGCAGGCGCTCCCAGCGGTCGTAGCCTGTCTGTATCTTGGTCACCTGCAGCCGGAAACACGTCACGCGTGGCTCAGCAGGAGGGCAGAGACGGCACCCACTGCGTGAAGTACAGGAGTAGGAGCAGACGGGCAGCGCACCGAGTCCTGTATTTCCTCGCGCACGAGGTAGTACGGGTCGTTCATCGCCATTTTGATAAGCGACACGCGGTCAGGAGAGAGGCAGAACTGTGTTTTTAGCGATGACGTGTTTCGCGCGGCTATTGCAGTCACGCTTCGGTGAGACCTTGCAGTAGACCTGCACGAAGGAGTCAGCCAGCGCAGAGTGCTGCGACACTTGTCCGAGCTCTTTGAGGGAGAGCACTCGCTCCAGCCCATGGCTGGCGTACCGCGTGAGTCCACGGACGCACGGATTAAGGTAAACTGCGCGTCTGCGCTGCGATAGACGTGCATGTTGAGTTGGTCACGACACCCGCGTCACTGACACCGCGTCTCTGCCCACCGCACAACAGGGGCCGATTGACGTCGACTCGCAACTGGCAGAGCTGCAGCGCAAGTACCGCATCTTGGAGGCGCGTTTCCGTGTGTCTGCAAGGGGCTGGGGGCAGGCGACTCACAGGGCAGAGATTGCGTTGTTACAAGCACTCAAGCGACTCACAACGGAGACCTGCCGGTCATGGGTACCCGGTCGCACACAGGCGAACCGCAAGGCGTATGCAGAGGACTCGCAGACGATAATCCGACGGCAGAGAGCGGCTATTGAAAAGCTACAGATCGACAACGCGTTCATGAAGCGCGAGTTGGACGTTGCCGCAGTGGTGCGGCAAACAAGCGTTGACCACAGCCTGGCAGCGTCGGATGACTCTCACTTCTCGTGTGATGCACACAGGAGGACGCTGGGGGCCCTAACCTCAGTGTGCAGCAAGAGATTCTGCACTTGCGTGACACAGCGGTGCTGTTCACGCACAAGGTGTGTTGCTCGTCTCGGCTATCATAAGCTTGGGAGCCACAGAGTGGCTGAGACGTGGGCGTGCCTCACCCTAACCCGTATCCACTCCAGATTGAAGCGGAGAAGAAGCGCGTAGCGCTGCTCGACCAGCAAATTCGCGCGTATGATGCGAAGGCCCTGGAGAAGCGCAAAGCCATGGGAGGTATGTATGGTCTCTCATTCTGCAAGTGCACTGTCCTTCGTGCCATCCTCAAAATCCCCGTGGCGCCTGTTGCACAGGTGTCAATGCGGCCAAGGACGACACGCAAGCAGTCGCCAAACAAATCAAGCTTCTTGAGAATAAGCTGGAAGCGGCACTCATCAAATTGAACGAAGCAGTGGGCCGCAACAAGGTGCTTCGTGACAACATCGACCACTTACGGCGTGAACGCGTCACGTTCGACCAGGTGCGAGCACGAGATGCCATTTTTGGTATGCCGGCTTGTCAGCTGTTGTCTCATCGCAGTGCACCACTCCTTGCAAACCCGCAGGTGTACCGAAAAATCGAGCGCGACTTGCATGACAGGAAGCGGGAGATGTCGAACGTCATCGACATCACAAACTTGGCGCGTGAGGCCCGAGACCAGGCCAGAAACGAGATCGCAGCGCTTCGAGCCCAGAACGACAGGGAGCAAACAGCATTCGATGCCGAGTACAGAGAGGTGCTGTTTTGGCCCACGCGTTTGTTGCAAACGAGCGACTCACCCAAAAGACTTTGTTCCCCCCTCAGGTGGGTCACCTGATTGAAGAAGACCGCAAGGCTCGCGATGCAGCCCTCCGTGCCGAGGCAGAGAAAATCTACGAGTACGGGCAGCAGGAGGACGAGAAGCGCAAGAAGGCGCGCGAAACAGACTGGCTCTTGGCACTTGGTCAAGCTAACACATCTGCGTGGCACAGGCATCCAAGGGGCACTGGCAGGCCGCGCGGGAAAAGAGGGACAAAGACGCGCCATCGCCGCCAATTATCAACTCAGACGAGGCGCTGGCGCGCATCCAGGCGGCAACTGGCATAACGCACATCGAAGCACTAGTTGACGCATTCGTGATGGCTGAGGACCAGAGTTTCAGCATGTTCAATTTCGTGAATGAGCTCAACCAAGAGGCAGAGCGTCTAGAGGAGCAGGCGGTGGAGCTGCAGCAGGAACTGGAGAAGAGCACAGGCGGTGGAGAGAATGGCGTGCGCAACCGACTCGCACGGGTGCGTCACCGCAACATTTTTCCTTCTCACACCTCACGAGCTCGTACTCACTAGCCTCTCAATGACTGTCCAGGGACTCCAAGATAAGATGGCCGCGGTGGAGGCGCGGTCCTCAGTCATGGAAGCTAAACACAAAGCAGCTATCGCCACGTTGGGCGCGCTGAGAGCCACCATCAGCCACATATTCGACGAGATTGGGTGCAATACTGCCGCCACTCGCAAGCTGCTAGGCGACCTGGGCGTCACGGAGAGCAACGTGCTGCAGCACTTGGCTCTCATCGAGCAACGGGCGTCCGAGGTCATGGCCCTCTATTTGCAGAAGCTCTCACGCGAAGGAGTGCCAGTCGTTCAGGCGCGCACTCTGCCATAACATACATCCGCGCTGCCCTCGATTTCAATAGGCTTACTCGTGCATCTCGTTTTGCAGGCTGAGCCGTCCACTAGGTCCATTTTCACACAACAGGGTGTCATTGGCGCTTCAGCACCGGGCTCCACTCTTGTCATCGAACCACCATCAGCCGCGGAGGAGTTCGATCTGTCAGACAGCAGCGACGAGTCGGAAGATGATGACCGCCCACTCACAAGGGCGGAGCTTGAAGCACGCATGCAGCGAAAACTGGCGCAGCAGACGACAGCTCGGGGCACAAAGCCTCGCCGGCGCAAGTAGAACAGACGAGTGCACGCAATGACTTTGGATTGCGACGCAACTGTTCAGACTCTTGCGGAAGCTTACCGGTCACCCGTAATCCGAAGCATTTCCCCCTCGCAGGGCTTCTTCTCACTCGTGGGGGAAATGTCGATCACAGCCTTGGCTCCGCTGGCCTTTGCCGCGCGGCCGGGTCAGGCGTTGAGGCCTGAGCGTAGCAATTTGACTCCTCATCGGATGCGGCTGTCGGCACGTTTGACCGCGTTCCCACGTGGCGATGAGCTTACGACTGCTGTGCGCTTCGCGCGCCCGGTGGTGGCTATGGCTCGCGTCCAACGTGCTGCCGTTTGCTCGCTCGCACGCCCAACGGCTGCTGTGGCTGATGGACAGGGCAAGCTCACCATCTTGGTGGCTGAGAAGCTTGGTAAAGCCGGTATCGACATGCTGCGTGCCTACGGCACCGTCGTAGAGGCGTTCGATATGAGCCAAGCGGACTTGTGTGCAAAAGTATCGCTGTGCGACGCACTCATTGTGCGCTCGGCCACCAAGGTGCGATCGCCTGGGCCGCTGCGCTAGCGCGACGTCCCGGCGCCTCCCCGGGCCTGACAACCTGCGGAGGAGCGCTGTCCGCGCTGTGTTTTGTGCTCAGTCGCGGTGCTGACTCTGAGGACTAACTGGTTTTTGCTTTCCACACAGGTGACCCGCGAAGTCTTCCAGGCGGCCAAGGGCCGCCTCAAGGTGGTCGGCCGCGCGGGCGTGGGTATTGACAACGTCGATCTGGCGGCTGCCACCGAGTACGGCGTCCTCGTTGTCAACGCACCGACTGCGAACACCATCGCGGCGGCTGAGCACGGCATTGCTCTCCTCTGCTCCATGTCCCGCAACGTGGCTCAAGCTGACGCGTCTATGAAGGTGTGCCCGCCCGAGATAATGACGCTGCGCTACAGACGGCTCTAACACACGCCTCTGTGCGTCCCTGAACACAGAAAGGGGAGTGGAAGCGCACCAAGTACGTCGGCACCTCCCTCGTGGACAAGACGTTGGCTGTCATCGGCTTTGGCAAGGTGTGCTCTCATATCTAGATAATGCACTGTCGTAGTGCGTTGGCGAGGCCATGCAGCCAACTCACTGCGGGATGATCTTTCTGATTTCTGGGTCTCTAGGTGGGCTCCGAGGTTGCTCGCCGCGCCAAGGGCCTGGGCATGAAGGTGGTTGCCTACGACCCGTATGCGCCCGCTGAGCGTGTCCGCGCTGTTGGTGCCGAGATGGTCAGCTTCGATGAGGCTCTGGCAGCGGGTGACTTCTTCAGCCTGCACATGCCGCTGACCAGCACCACCCAGAATCTGTTCAACAAGCAGGCGTTCGCCAAGATGAAGAAAGGGGCGTTCGTCATCAACGTTGCTCGCGGTGGTGTCATCGAGGATGCTGCACTGGTGGAGGCGCTGGATGCCGGCATCGTCAAGGGAGCTGCCCTGGATGTGTTCGAAGAGGAGCCCCCGGCAGCGGACCACCCGCTGGTGAAGCGCCCCGACGTGGTGTGCACTCCTCACTTGGGTGCCAGCACGCAGGAGGCGCAGGAAGCCGTGGCTGTCGAGATTGCGGAGGCGGTCGTGGGCGCGCTCAAGGGTGAGCTGTCTAGCACCAGCGTGAACGCACCCATGGTTAGCGCCGAGGTGCTGACAGAGCTGCGCCCATACGTGGCGCTGGTGGAGAAGCTTGGCCGCATTGCCGTGCAGCTTGTGAGCGGTAGCGGTGGTGTCAAGGACGTCAAGGTGACGTACACAAGCGGCCGCAGCGACGGCCTGGACACCCGCCTCCTGCGCGCCATGATCACCAAGGGTCTGGTAGAGCCTGTGTCAGACACCATCGTAAACATTGTCAACGCGGACTACACTGCAAAGCAGCGCGGCCTTCGCATTACAGAGGAGCGGCAGCCCACCGAGCGGGATGAAATCCTCACCAGCGTGTCCGTGGCGCTGGCGAACACAGAGACGCGGTTCAGCAGCTGCCGTGATTCCAGCGGCGCCATCGCGGTGGAGGGGTGTGTGCGGTTCGGAGTGCCCTACCTTACTCGGGTGGGCAACTTCGCGGTGGACATCTCGCTGGAGGGGCCCATCCTCTTTTGCAGGCAGCAGGACCAGCCAGGCATGATTGGAGCAGTGGGCACCATTCTCGCGAAGGACAACGTCAACATCAGCTTCATGTCTGTGGCCCGCCAGGGACCACGTACGACCGCCATCATGGCCATCGGCGTCGACGATCGCCCGTCGCAGGAAGCATTGGCAGCAATCAGTGCTGTTGCCGCCATTGAGGAAGTCGTTTACTTGGCCTTGGACGCATAGACATCTGTGACGAATCAACGGACAGGTTTAAGCACTTCATATCATGCCCGTCATCGCGCGCGCGTCGATCTTAGCGCGGTAAGCCCCGGTTCAACCCGGTTGAACCGGCGGTAGTACCTGGGAGGGCAATTTACGTCTCAGTTTTTGCGCGCTTCGGGAGGCCTTTCCTCACCAATGCGCTTCCTGCACGTGCATGTGTGCTGATACATATTAGCAACGTCAAAGTGCGTAGGGGCGCAGCCATGGCCCAAGCCGTCCAGCAAGCGCTTCTTGCAGCCAAGCAGCCCGGCCTGGACCCTGCGCATCGTCTGGTACGTACAGTAAGCTCTCTCACCCTACACTTGTCGCCTGTTGACGCTCACTTTTCTCCAAAGATGGAGTACAAGGCCTTCTTGCAGTCTGCGCTCGACCATGGTCTGCTGCTCGAGTTCGCACAGCCGCTGCTTGCGCTGCAGGTGCGACGCGCTGCTCCAGTTCAGGTCGTGCGATTTGTGCGTTTTGACCAGGTGCTGGATCTGTCTGCAGGTTGATCAAGAACTTGGGCTTCGACGATTGCTCACAGAGCACCTGGCAGAGGCACGGCGTTCCGCCAGCTGACTCACTTCACTTCGAGTCAGCTTACGCGCTTCAACACACAGATCGTGGAAAGGTCGCCGGAGTTGTTGCCCGTCGTGCTGGCAACAGCGACTGCCCTTGTTCGGGTGCGAGGCGTTACTTTTAGGCGGCCCCTGCGTTTTGGCCGCTGACGTGTGTCTACTTCACCAGGACCCGTCGCCGGCTGTTGCAAAGCGTGCGCTGGTCGCCAGTGTGTCGCTGTTCCGGCAGGCGTACTCGGCAATCTGCAGAGAGGTGCGCAAGACGTTGCTATGCCTCTCGTCTCTCTTGCTCTTACGCCACACTTCTGTGCACCAGACTGTGATATCTGCGCGTCCGGAAATTCAGCAGCTGTGGACCGGCGCCCGGGGCTTATGTGCAACGGCCTGCCTGCAAGTCCGCGCCGACGATGACGGTGTGAGACTGCAAGCGCTCAAATTCTTGGAAGCGGTAATTCTCATCTTCACGGGGTCGCTGGGATCCCACGCTGATGAAACGGGCGTGGCGATGGGTATCTCGCCGTTGCCCCAGCAATCCTTCCTACAGCCTAGTGACTTAAACAGAGATCTCCGCATCTACCTCGGTGCGTTACACCTTCTCAGATGCATGTGACGCACACTGCGTCGCCGTTTATCTGATTTGCGATCGCAGATGAGCTGCTCGCGTGTGTGAGCCGCCAGCCAGGGGGGCCTTTCCAGATTGTCCTTGTGGGCACCCTGTCCGCCATCGCACGGCTGCGCACCCCGCTTCGCGGCGAGATGCTGCCGCCACTGCTTCAGATGGTCCCCGCCCCGAGCAGCAGCTTCGCGCAGGGAGCACCGGTGGCTAGCTTGAGGCATGCCCTGAAGCATGCCTTCATTCACCTCCTGAGGGGAGGCGTGCCTGAGTGGCAGGAGCACATTGTGGCCGCCATGCAGGGTATGGGCTATGAGGATGACGCTGCAACCGCGTTGCGCCAAGGCGACCGCTTGGCTGCCAAGCGGGAGCGTTCACAGGCTGAACGGTATGTGCATTTGCTGTAAACACCCTCTGTCGTGCTCTTCTGACGCCCTTGGTTATGCTCTCACAGCGATGCGGTCGAAGATGCAGCTGCCGAGCTGGACGACGACCCCAGTCTGCTGCATGTGAGCAAAGGAGCTCGCACGGACGAGGCAGCGCCTGGGAGTGGGCCGACGATCACAGACACCAGCTTGCTGCGTCAGGTCGTCGCAGCGCTCGCGGCACTAACTGCTGCGGGGGACACAATGACGTTGCAGAACTTTGTGGGGCAGCTGGCGCCCCCGGTGCTGGTGGATGTCGTCTTGCACAACCTGCGCTTCTTGTCTGATGTGGCGCCGATGGACAACCGCGTGGCTGGTGGATACGCCACCACGGCGCCCGCCCCAGCGCTGCTGGACCTAGTTGCCTCTGCTGGTGTGGCGGGAATGCCCTACGCGTCACCTGTGCCACCGCGCCCTCTTGCACCCATTCTGGATGAGCAAGATACCCCAATGGTGGATGCGCCCGCATTCGAGCCAGATTCGCTGGGGCCGGCGCCACCGGTTGTTGCCATTGCGCTTGATGGCGAGCAGCGTGCCGCACAGCGGCGGGCTGTCATCCACAGGGTTCTTCGCACAGAGCAGCGGACGTTGATGCATGCCTGCGGCGGCAAGCAGCTTCGCCGCATTCTATTGGCGCGGATAATGCGCACGTCGCCGTTGCTGTCTGAAGCCTTCGTGGAGTTCTTGTTCGAAAGCTTCGAGGCCAGGGACGGGCTAGAGCACATCCTGCAATGGCTGTTCTGCCTATACGCAGACACCTTCGCCGAGGCAAAAGAGAACGCCTACGCGAATGCGCTGCTGACTGTCATCAGATGCATGCTGGCCAAGCTCTCGCCCCGGGACAAGGCACTCCCGACGCTTCTCGTCGAGGTGCCTGCTCTTCCGGCATCAGTGCTGGACCTTCTCACCTGGTTGTGCGGCCTCGGTGA
>Ga0164297_10000820_pt1 | contig 36173 bp, 38 predicted proteins | sample GEODES058metaG_FD_113539 | JGI IMG/M metagenome (GOLD analysis project Ga0164297, IMG submission 113539) | Dystrophic lake water microbial communities from Trout Bog Lake, Wisconsin, USA - GEODES058 metaG | ecosystem: Environmental > Aquatic > Freshwater > Lake | place: USA: Trout Bog Lake... | reverse complement strand
CTCTTGATATCTTTAAGTGAGTTTTACTAATTGTAAAATTGCTATGCCGATTTGGGCTAAAAAGCCGAAAAATTGCTAGAGGAACCGATGCCCATTATGTCAGTATCTTTTTCAGACTTTAATTGTTTCTTTAAAAACGACTTTAATTCGTCTTTCATGGAACTTTGATCAGCCACCTCATTTTGCAAAGAACTCGGTAATAGATCGATAGATGTATAGGAATTTGGACTAGCATTTGTTGCAGTTTGATTGGAAATGGTATCATATATTTTTTGGTATTTCTTATCCGAAGAATTTACTAAATCTTTAATTTTTGGGACAGTCAGCGTTGATTTAAAGAATGAAATAAGGTGGTGTACCAAAAAAATAAATATGACTGAAATAATAGAAATTTGTATTATCCAAGATAACATATTATATTCAAATATTAGTTTAGCTTAGATAAAAACATATTAAATTCCTCTTGAAAAAAATGGTCATTTAAATCTAATTTTGGTTCATCATAATTCAAATAAAAATTAACAGGAACTAACATTTTTTCATAATTCTGCGTCTCTTCCAAACATTCTATAATCAACGATAATTTGGATTTTTTATTTATTTTAAACTGCATTTCATGAAACAAACTACTAATATAGTTTACAGGCAACTGAGAAACAACTGGAATGTTAGTATAAATAGTCTTATCAACTAACAAATCATAATTGGTTTTACTGCAATTATAACCTTTTATTAATTCATAATCTGTTTTAAATGTCGTTTCAATGCGATATATCTCATCTTTCTCAATAATATGCAACCCAAAGTCAGGCGAACATAATTCATATTTCTTTTTTTCAGAGTATAACCCAAATAAATCGATTAAGGCTTGCAATTTATTTTGTAATAAAGAGGGAGGAATACTAACAATATATATTTTCATATAACATTATTAATTGTAAACTATTTAAACCTATTATATATGAATTATACATTATGGTACAAACTATCATTATTGTTGAAAAAGGTGGATCTTTAAAATCTCTTACTGTAAAAGATTATAAAGAAGAAGAATTATATAAGAAATGCGGTTTTAAGAGTGCAGATGGTTTTGCCCTACAAGTTGAATGGCCTGTAAAATTGGACGGACAACGCTACATAGTACAGATGTATGGTAAGTTAGATGGTCGAGCAAACATGGAAAACAAATACGATTTTCCTCCACCAGTGGATAAGAAGTTGTATTTTGGTTCTTGTTGCCTAGTGGGTTATATAAGAGACGATAGCAATGTTCGATCACCTATTCATTTAACACTGGAATTGTGGAATAAAGTTTATGAAAAATTATTTGGTGGTTTTGAAGATTTGGTTACAACATGTAATGAGGATGAAGAAGAGGAGGATGAATTGGAGAAAATTCCTGCGTCCATGAAGACGAAGAAGGGTGGATATTTGAAGGACGGGTTTGTAGTAGATAGTAGCGATGCAGAGGAAGACGAAGTGACTATTTCGGATGAAGACGATGATGAGGATGATGACGAAGATTTAACAGATGTAACAGATGAACAAGGGGAGGATTTAGTTTTGGAGGATATTGGATCGGAATTATCGGAGGAGAGTTATGATTATAGTGAGAGCGATGATGAAAAAATGTAATTATATATAAATGGGAAATAAATTTTTGAACTTATTTAAGAATAAGAAAATAGTGTTTTTATTTATCTTGTTGGTGTTAGTATTGATTGCTGGATTAAGCTATAAATTGGTAGAAGGTTTTGATTTAGGAGGATTAACATCGGGTAGTAGTAGTTCTACATCAGGTTCAAAATCGATACCACAGGATTTAGAGAATTTAGCACCTTTACCAGATGGATATGCATGGTCTACAGAGATGCAGGACAAGTGGATTGCTTATGGACAAAAGCAAAATCCGAATAATAAGGCAAGTCCTTCTGAAATCAAAACCCAATTAGCTTCTGTAAATCCACAGTTCGGAGGAAAATCATTTATGCAACTTGCATCTGAAAAAGAAGTACAATATTATATGGATAATGGAGCATGGCCAATAGATGAATATGTTACTAATTATTTTAATAGTTTAGGTTCAACAGGAGTAGATCAGTTAAAACAATTCAGTAAACAAATGCCTAATAGATTTTTGTATATGTATTTTGTAGAGGGCCAAACAGTTCCCCAAATAAAAATGATAACCAATATATTTAACTCTTCATCTTTTACACAGCAAACCGGCGAAAATGGTGATAAATGGTATTGTGAAATGAGTGGGCAAAATCAATGGGATTTTAAACTGGTAAATAGTGCAGGCGAAACTAGTACATTAACCGATTATAATAAAATTCCAGAAATAATAAAAGATTTTAGTTTTGAGGGAGATCCATGTAATATTTGTGGTGTTCGTGGGACAGGTAAGAGTGGCTCTTTCCTAGACGTATACAATTCAGATGAAAACAAATGCAAATTCAAAATGACTGGAGAAGTTCCGGAGGCATACAATGTTTTTGTGGGTAAATATGGGAACGCGCCAACAGATAGTTCGCCTGCATCTACAACACCGTTACCAGGCGATAACGATTACAAAAAGTGCGTGGCTGCGTGTGGTTAAACAAATTTTTACAGGTTGAAATAAAATTGAAAACAATTTAAATATAGTATAGAATAGTATATTTAGATTAACACGATGTCGCTAAGAAAGATTGAAAACCCCGATGCATTTAGATCGAAAATTCGTGAGAAGCTTTCCGACTTCTTTAAAGCATTTGAGAATAAGGATAAGTATGCAATAAATTTGGAAAAAGGTATTCACAATTGGGCTCTGAAAGAGGCGACAAATAGAAAGGTCGTCAAAAAGTGGGACAATCCATTCTTTGTCCAAATTTATTTAGATCATTTGCGCAGTATTTATGTCAATTTGAAAAATGAGAGGCTTATCAATATGGTTAATAACGGCGACATTAAGGTACATGAAATAGCCTTTATGACGCACCAGGAGATGGAGCCGGAACGATGGGATGAGCTAATTAAAGCGAAAATGGTGAGAGATCAGAATAAATTTGAAGATAGAGTGGAAGCGATGACTGATACTTTTACGTGCAGAAAATGTTATTCGAAAAAATGTTCGTATTACCAAATGCAATGTAAATCGGCTGATGAACCTATGAGTATTTTTATTACCTGCTTAGATTGTGGGGCAAGAATGAAAAAATAAAAAATTAATCATAATTATCATAAAATAAATAAACAATTTCTAATAAGTCCTGATTTTTCTCATTATTTATCCTGTCAATTTGTTTCTCAATCTCACTGTTTAAGTCTATCATTCTTTTTTTCATATATGGATTTACTTTTCTTCCATTTTTATTCATATATGGATCTGGATTGAAACGAATAAATACAAATTTACCACCGTGAAGCATATATAAATCATCATAACGAATTTCTTCATCCTTATTATCATATCTTTTATGTTGATTTTCATCCACTTCAATACATAACAAAGTGTTACCAATTAATGTTCTAAAATCAATTCTTCGCCTATGAGAGCAGTCACAATTGCCTGTCCATAATATACCATCGTGAATAAATCCATAAAAATTTTCTCTTAAAAAATCTCTTACATAATTTTCTTTTGATTTTACTCTAATTTGTAAGGAAAGTGGGTCATTTGAAAATAAATTAGTAAAACAATGAGTGCAATAATATTTATATTTGATATTTCCAGAATTACAACAACTTTCGTTTTTACATTTATTGGAAATATTGATCATATTTTCTTCTTTACAGTTTGCACAGAACTGTGCTTTTAATCCTAAGTAGTTATAATCTGCTTGACCGGTATTGCATGTTATACACAAACGTTTTCTAATTTGTATCATACCCTCTTCCTTACAGTTTACACAAAATTTTGGATTTAACCCTTCAAAATTGAAGGATGGTTGAACCTGACCACATTTACACCTTGAATGAACTACATCAATCATTCCGTCTAATTTGCATTGAGAACAATATTTTGGTTTTAATCCCTCATAATTAAAATTTGGTCGAGTGCTTTTACCACATACACAAGGTTCATTTACTACATTAATCATATCAGATGTTCTACATTTAGCACAAAATTCTGGTTTTAAGCCAGGTAAATTAAAACTAGGTTTCGATTTTCCGCATTTACAAGGTATATCATTCACATTTATCATGTCTTCTGTTTTACATTCTTTGCAAAAATTGGCGCTCAATCCCTGATAATTATAGGTAGGTCTAGCTTTTCCACACTGACATAATTTACATAATAAATTAATCATACCATCCTCTTTGTGTTTACTGCAAAATTTAGTCCCTATTATTTTATTGTGACCAAAAGATGCTATTAATCCACATCCATCGTTTTGACATTTCTTATGTTTTCCTCCCATTCTATAATATACTATGGCATTTTATTTCTAAATAATTTTAGACATAAAATATATTTAATTATCGTTTATTATTTTGAACTTCATTGTTCTTTTAAATGATCCATCTGGTGTCTTTAACCAATAATCTTCACTTTTAATTGTATATCCTTGTTGTCTTAAAATGCTACGTGCAATATTCAAATAGGGTCGTTTGCATTCAAAATTGGGCTTAAAAGATGAAATAGTACTACATGCAAAGAATTGCTTGATTTCATCTTTTAAATCAAGTAATTTTTTCTGTTTCTCCAAGTCAGCATCTAGATCACAAAGCAAGAAACCTTGTTCTTCATTTAGATCTAATATGCTGATAATTTGTTTGCAAATGGCTTCTCGTTGTTCGGGGTATTTACTCGATAATTTGCTGCGCATGTTTTATTGAGTTATGTCGGGACGTCTTTAAATTGTTTTCTAAAATATTATTGACCCGAAAATATTATTGAACCGAAAATATTATTGACCCGAAAATATTATTGACCCGAAAGGCAAATAAAATTAAATAACCCGAATATATAAATGAATTATATTTTGGAGGCAATATTAATCGGTTTATATGAAGTCGTACTGTATTTTATTTTTTCGCAATTTACCAAAAACTTATATATACTTTTGTTAGTTGTTGGGTTTGCCAAACATCTTTTGGGAAAAATAGTTGGACTTCAAACATGGTATTGTAATAATGGACAAGCTTGTTTGCAAAGTTTGAAACCTGGGCAACGATATGTAGCAAATGCATTGCATCTATTAAGGAGTTCTTTAGGCGATGCTTTCGCACATCTATTTTTAGGATATTTGTTAAGCGGAATACTAACAAAAGAATATTTATTCTTTGCAATTGGAGTAATATTGCATATTGCAGCCGAAAAATTAGGTATACATAATAAGTTTTGTAAAGAAAACTGTGAAAAAAGTGCAACTAACTAACAAATAATTACAAATAACAATTATAATATTTAAGCCGAATACTTATAACCAATCCACCATATATTTCTGGCATTGGTTTCCGTACAGAGATTTTGGTTTGACAACTGTCATTTTTTCTAAAAAACTAAAAATTCGAAAGACCAACCGAAAAACAAAACCATCAATGCTAATAGAAGCGCCATAGATGCGGTTATTTCTAGTCGATTGTAAAACAATCTATATTTCAGTTTATTTAGCCAATTATATCTAGACCTTTTTTTTGCTTGATTATGCAGCATTTCATATTTATGGTCAAACTCGGTTGACATTATCTCTTTCAACATGTCATCCGGGAAACTACGATGCACTTTTCGTAAAAACATTGCGTACTTATTTTCTTTAAGTAGGTTTACAATAATATTCTTATTTTCCTCTGAACCCTCTGTAAAAAGATGCGGACTAGTTGGACTGGCCATTCTGGTCCAATCCGCAACGGTTGCCGAATAATTGATTGTTTTGAATGGATTTGTTATCTCCTTAAATGTCTGTAAAATAATTGCAAAAATACTTTCATTCGCTAGGCCTCCCTCATTTACCATTTTATAAATATTATTCTTTGCTGCTAAAAACAACATACACTTCTGTACATGGTCTCTTGATAAAGTAAACCATGGGTCATTTGCTAACCAATAATCTCGGGATAACAATCTTAAATTTGCTCTGCGATGAATTGTCAGGTTCCAATAAGCTCTTTTACATTTTATTATAGATGCCTGATAATGATCAAAAAATAGTTTTCTAAACTTTTCTGGACTGATAATTGGTACACATGAGTCGGTTAATAAACAAAACCATAGATTATCTTTATCATGATCAAAAGCGTACGACAAAACCGAAAAATATGCTGGCACCACATTGTAATACGTGGTTTCTTGTACCAACTTTGGAGGAATAGTATACATCTTTATCCAAGGTGATTGGATATAATTTATATTCTTGTAATGAAAATAAACATTTATTATATCCTGGTTAGGTTTTATCCAATCAATCCATAACTGCTCTTTATTTAATGTATGCTCATAACTTATTATAAAACATAATGCAACTTTCATAATACTATATTATTATTACGTGTAAAAATATATATGTAATAATAACGATTTCCTTGAACCAATTATATTATTTGAACAACTGTTTAATCCAATCTACGCTAGATGATCTTGATCTTGGCTTCTCCAAAGTTAATACTGTTGTCTTTGAAGATGTATTACTTCTCGTTGTTTCATCCTCACTTTCATCTTCAAACAAATCTTTCATGTCTATATCTTGAAAATCTGTAAATTGCTGTACCGTTTGAGATACATATATATCTTCCTTATCATCTCTTTCAGAAGTATGACTAGAAGTATGACTTGAAGTATGACTTGAAGTATGACTTGAAGTATGACTAGAATTATTATATGATATATCTTTTGTGATTTCCAAAGTATGTACCTTGTGTTGTAATCTACTTAATTTCGTTTGCAAGTCTTCATAATCTAATTCTGTTTTTCTGACAATTCTTCTTATTTCATATAATTGTTTCTCTAATTCTCCAATATAAATATATAAATTATATATTAACATAGCTGATAATCCTGTTGTTACAATAAATTTATTAAAAATAGACATAATAGTATATATGTTATAATTTTAATATGTTTTAATCTAAAGTGATTTCTTTTATTTTATCGTGTTCAAATCGATGATACATTTTTGCTAACTCATTCGACGGAATTGCTTCAATTACATTTTGATTATTAAATGCATCTTCGACTGCTATTCTATTCTCTATTTCTCTGTTTTGTTTTAATTTTTTCATTATAAAATAGGTTAATATCAAACTAATTGTACCTCCAATTGATATGATAAGTATTTCTGTCAAGCCAAAAGATGAAGCAGAAGATGATGTTGGCATAGACGTATTATTTAGTGCATTCATACTATAAACCTGCATTTTAATTATTCAAAATTTTTTATCTTAAATATAATTTATATATTATAAATATAATTATACATAACATGTCCTATTTTATGTCTGATATAGATCACAATGTATTTTTACGTATTGGTAAATGTCTAGTAAATGACAATGATTATTATAACATGTTGACTATGAAATGTGATAATATTTTTCCAACGAAAACATATGATCAATATCGAGAGGACTATTTACAAAAATTACATGTGCAATTAAATGGATTAATTAAATTAAAGGGAAAATTAGAAGAAGAGTATTTACTTGCATTAGAAGATCATACACAAAATATAAAAAAAATAACATATATCAATAACAAAATTGGAAAAAAATTGATAGTATCTAATACATTATCAAATACTACTACTACTTTTTTGTCTTTAAGAATGAAACGCTTTAAAAATATGTCACAAGAAACTATTAATAATGACATTGAACTTTGCAAAAAAATGAATAAAATAGAAAAAGAAATTTATTTAATAAATGTTTCCATTAAAAAAATTAAACAATATATTAGTGAAGCATAAATTTTTTATTTTTATTTTTATTTTTATTTTTAAAATGAAATATCTTCCAGATCTTTTAAACTCCAATACTCACTACCACCATTTGGCAATGGTCTTCGAATAATAAAAGGAATTCTTTTTTCCTTCAGTTCCAATTCCGCTATTAAATAACCATCAATCACATTTTCAGGTACTTTTATAAACGGCGGTGAACCAGAATTTATTTGCTTAGCTCTTTGCCCCAAAATACGAGCTCTCTCATATTTTGTTAAATAGGGAATTGTTTTATGCAAATCATCAATAATAATACCATCCTTATCCCGGATAACTTTTACCATTGCTAAAATTTCATCATAGTTTTGTAAAACACTTTCTGGATGATAATTTATTATATAATTATCATTTATCGATTGGTCAAATTTTTGCAAATAGACCTCTCCATCTTCATCATCTTCGTCCTCATCCTCATCATCCGAGATTGGTTTTTTATAAACCTGTTTTGCTGGAACTTTTTTTGTTCTTTTTGCCTTCTTCTCCGCTTTTTCTTCTTCTTCGTCAATTTCTCCCTCTTCTAACTCATCACCTGCACCACCCTCTTGTACATCATCTTCATCGTCATCTTCATCCTGTTCATCATCTAATTCGTCATCATCATCATCTAGATCCTCCTCTCCATCATCTTCTCCACCTTCAATTATGCCAGCAATTTCTTCTCCTCCTTCCATCTCTTCTTCTACAGAAGAAACGGTTGAGCTATTATCATCGGTGTCAGAAGGATCACCTCCTTGAATATCATCATCTTCAAAGTAGCTACTCATTATATATTATAGTTGAATATTGTTTAATATTTATTATTTCAATTTTATTTTTATTTAATATATTTATTATATATTTAATATATTTATTACCATTGTACAAAAATAATAGATAGTAAAGCTAAAAAAATTCCAATATAATTAATAAATTTTAATTTTAGTTTGTAAACTACAATACTAAATATTATAGGTATTAACAGCTCAATAACCTTAGTCACTGGAAAAAAGACTGCCATAGAAATATTATTCATAAAAAAATAAAAATACAAAGAGTAAATCGAGACGTATAAAATAATAACTCTTAATATAAGTTCTGCAAACGAAGACACAGAATAAATATTCGTTTTTACAAACATTTGTACTAGTAATATCGGTATTGCTGATAATATAGCTAATAAAAGACAATATAAATTATCAGATAAATCCATTTATATATTATATTGTATTATTACAATATTACAATATTACAATATTTCAAAATAATAGATAGCATTTACTATTATATTACTCTGTCTTCCAAACAGAATCACAAGTCGAACATAAATAAACGTATTTCATATTTGCATCATCATAACGAATGTATATTATTTCTCTAGGAACATCCTGAGTATTTGTGGCGCACTCGGCATTAGGACAAAGCACTTTATTAATACGCGGCAACGTAGGATCCAATTTGGTATACTTATTAATAATATGACTAAATTCTTGCTCTGACTTTTTTAATTGAACTTTTGAAACCGTTACATTTTCAACGGAGAGAGTATCATCTTTATGACCGCAATTTCGACAATAATAAACTAACTTGTTAGTATCATTTGGATCAATACTAATATAATACATGTTTTGACATTGAGTACAGAAGTGCATCTTATATAATATATTTACAATATATATTTATATTTTTATTTCAATTTTATTATTATTATCCAATAATAATCATATTGTACTTGTATTACTCTCCGTATCCAGAATTAATTTAGTTTCAATTAATTTATATTTTAACTCACTATAATTTATACTTGTTCTCATGGAATAAATTTGAACAGCTACTACACTTTGTTCACCATTCTTCTTTTCAACAAATTCCATAATCTTATCGTAATTCTTGTAGAAATTTTCCTTTAAAAATGGATAAAAAATTTCAAATGGCGACGGTATTTTGTTTTTTTGCCTATTAATAATATCGCAAATTGCAAAATGAATATTACTGAACTCAATACTTCTCTGATAAGGAATAAAGTCAGCGCTATTTTTACTATGGCCTGGCTCATTTTCTAACGGGCACTCATTGAGCAATGAACAAAGAGTAATCAAAACACTATTAATTGTCTGACAAGATGACCATTTATCGCCTGACCATGTATTCAAAATAGATACACATACTTTTCCACATTTATAAAGATTTGGGTTAAAACGAGTTACACCATCATTTGTCATATAAGTTACTTTTGGTGGAGAAAATGGATAATCATATGGATAATCAAATTTAAAGAAATAATAGCCTCCAAAATAAGGGGTATCGGCAGGTCCCACAATAAGTGCATAACCTTTCATCATATCACTTTCATCATGAGAATAATATATACCATTATCAGTTAACGGATGTTTTATAATTTGTCGTACATCTTTCAATAAACGTTGAACTGTTTCTTTTTTTATTGTTTTACTAGAAGTAGAATTATTTGAATTGTTAGTTTCAGCCATTATAGAATATTATAGAATGTAACAAAATTTTTATATACCTTTCTAATATATTTATTTTACAGTTGACCTCGCGTTAAAATTTGAATTTTTGAATTGATTATTAAAATTAAAAAAAAATGAAATAGAAAAATGTTTATATATTATATCAACCATGAATGCAATGACATCATCGTCTCAATATAATGATCTATCAGAATTTCTTACAAAGCATAATGCACAAAGTGGTAGTTTGTCTACCCATACACGAATTGGAAATAAGGATTTGAATATTTATGGTGGTAGTTTTACGATACCAAAAGAGGAATTACCAATATTTCGCAGATTGTATTATGAACATATTTTTGTAAAAGGAAGGAAAGAGTATCTTACTGAGAGGCAATTAGATGATGACGGGCCGATTATGATAGATCTAGATTTTCGTTATGATATTAGCGTTACGAAGCGATTGCATACATCAGATCATATCAGTGATTTAATTAGTTTATATTTGGAACAACTTAAGAAAATGATTGTATTTGAAGAAAATAAGCCATTTCCTATATTTATTATGGAAAAACCAAATGTAAATAGATGTGTTGATAATAATGAGACAAAAGATGGAATTCATATTATTATTGGAATAAAAATGGATAGAACACTGCAATGCATGTTACGTGATAGAATTATTAAAGAAATTGGTGATATTTGGGAATTACCATTGACCAATGATTGGTATTCAGTTTTAGATGAAGGTATAAGTAAGGGATGTGTGAATTGGCAAATGTATGGTTCACAAAAACCAGGACATGAGGCTTATGCTTTGACATATTATTTGATTGGACAGTGGGATGCAGCGGAACAGGATTGTATAACTAGGCCAAAGCCGTTAAAAGACTTGGACATGGGTAAAGATTTGCATTTGTTATCTGCACAAAATGATCAACAGGTAAAATTTGAAATACATCCAGATATTGAGGAAGAATATAAAAAGCGTTTAGAAACAAAAGATTCAAAGGCAAAGAAATCAGGTAAGTCAAGAGGGAAAGTAAATGTCGTTTTAGAAGAAAGTGATGACTCGGATATTCAATTATCTGATATTACAAATGCAGAAATGTTAAAAAAAGCAGTCGATAATATCATGAGTAGTTTGAAAATTAATGAACAACATATTCGAGAAATACATGAATATACGCAAATTTTGCCTGCAAAGTATTATCAACCTGGTTCTCATTTGCAAAATAGAATGGTAGCATTTGCACTAAAACATACAGATGAGCGTTTATTCTTATCTTGGATTATGTTGCGATCAAAAGCGAGCGATTTCGATTATGATACCATTCCAAAATTATATCATGATTGGAAACACCATTTTCATAAAAGACCAGATGGAATAACCAAGAGGTCTATTATGTATTGGGCAAAACAGGAGGCATTTGAAGAATATGAAAGGGTTAAAAAAGGTACCATTGATCATTATATCGAGGAAACTATTTTTGAAGCTGGTGACTGGGATTATGCTATGGTGTTGTATCATATGTTTAAAGATAAATATGTTTGTGGTAGTATTACAAATAAGAAATGGTATGTATTTAATAAGCATAGATGGGAAAAAGATGAGGGACAGCGACTACGTTTAGCTATTTCTAGGGATTTATTTCAACTTTATTCAGATAAGCAACATCAGTGTTTGGCGGATGCACATTTATATGAGCCAACAAGCGAGGAGCATGAAAAAATCCAAAGAAAGGTGAAGAAAATAGCTGAAATCTGTATTAAGTTGAAGAAAACCAATGATAAGAACAATATTATGCGTGAGGCAATGGAGATTTTCTTTGATAAAGATTTTATTAAGAATATGGATGCAAATCCGTATTTATTGTGTTTTAATAATGGTGTCTTTGATTTTAAGGCAAAAGAGTTTAGACAGGGATATCCGCAAGATTATATTACCAAAACGACTGGGGTTCCTTATATAAAATATAACTATGAAGAGAACAAGGAAACCGCGGATCAAATTATTACTTTTATGGAACAGTTATTTCCACAACCAGAGTTATGTAGATATATGTGGGATCATTTAGCGTCTTGTTTGATTGGAATTAAGAAAGAACATGCATTCAATATTTATCGTGGCTCTGGTTCAAATGGCAAGTCGATTTTGACAGACTTGATGAGCCAGTGTTTGGGAGAATACAAGGGTACTGTGCCAATTACATTAGTAACAGAAAAACGCAATTCGATTGGCGGTACTTCATCAGAGGTAATTCAGTTAAAAGGTGTGAGATATGCAGTAATGCAGGAGCCTTCAAAAGATGCAGTCATTAATGAGGGCATTATGAAAGAATTAACAGGTGGTGATCCAATTCAAGCGAGAGCATTATATTCAGATTCAGAGATATTTATTCCACAATTCAGTTTGGTTGTGTGTACCAATGCATTGTTTGAAATAAAAAGTAATGATGATGGTACATGGAGAAGAATGAAATTGGTTGATTTCTTGGCAAAATTTATATCAGAGGGTGAAGTGCATACAGATAGTACAAAATATGTGTTTCCTAAGGATAAGAGTTTGAAGGAAAAACTACCAAATTGGGCGCCATTATTTATTAGTATGTTGATTGAAAGAGCATGTGCAACAGATGGAGAAGTCAAGGATTGTCCAGAGGTTGTTGCTGCATCGAACAAGTACAGACAAAGTCAAGATTGTATTGCTGGATTTATTGTGGACAAATTGGTGAAAGATCCACAAGGACAGATAAGTTCAAAGAAGATACTCAACGACTATTTTACAGAATGGTTCAAGATGCATTATGGAGCCAGAAAGCCGCCTAAATTATCAGAAGTATTGGATGTTATTAGTAATAAATTACAAATTAAAATTCCTGCAAGCGGTAAAATTCATGGTATATGTATTAAAGAAGATGAAGAACCAGGTGATGCAATGGATGAGATAGGGCATTAGATGATATAAATATGTAAAAGAATTTAAAGATATTTTTTCATTTTATAATAAGAATGACTTTGACTATGATACCATTTTTCCTGTTTGTATTATTAACACCTCTATTTGCATTTGAACCGTCTTGTTCTAATTGCAAGTTTTTTATTCCTCAATCTACAAATAATGATTTCGGAATGTGTAATAGATTTAAGAATTACGCATATATTGATAATAAACATTCCTTGGTAAATCAATTTGCTGTAGATTGTCGTAGAAACCCAGATTTATGTGGAGATGATGGACATTTTTTTATACCTTCAGACAGTAAATTAGCAGATGAATATGAAGAGTTGCAAAATAGATGTTGTGGTGAAGTCAATGAGACGGATGAATTGGAACAATTAGAAAAAGAAATGTTTGATGTCTTTCAAAAAATAAAAAAACACAACAAACGACAAATATACAAGACTACGAAGGATCTATTCAAATTGTTTAAGCGATAAATCTACTGATTTTACATAATTTATAATTTATAAAAATCTACGTTTTCTTTGTGTTTTAGACTTTCTAGACTTTCTAGACTTTTTTCCTCCCTTCATCTCCAAAGCTGTACGCCTAATTATAGAAGATAAATTGATATCTATATCTCCACTCGTAATATCATATACTAAATTTTGCATTTCTTTATCATTTAGCATACCTTCAAACAAAGAAAATAAATCCTTACTATATAACCATTCAAAATTAACAGGTTCATTATATCTTAATGCATAATATGTAAACAATAAGGATATATATATTTCAAAAAATTTTAAACTACTAAACTTTGGAACTTTTTTTATCAAATCACCAAAGCTTATTATTTCTTCTCTTGTAGACGCATCACAACATAAATTTACTTTGCTAGTATCTAATTTTCCATAATTTTCTCCAGGCTCATTTATTTTAACTTTTTTTGACGCATAAACATCTGCATGTTTTTTAAAAATGTCTTCTACAATCATTAATAATTCTAGTTTTTCTTCTAAATTACTGGGTTCTCTATCTAAAAATTGAGACATAATGTGTATATATTATTATAAGAATATTTATTATGAAATAAGGAATTTACATAAAATATTTATAAGTAATTTTATGTAAATTGTATTAAAAAGAACGCAGAATTATTATTATTGAAACTATGGGTAATAGTTTGAAACCATGTACTAATCCTGCTTCTACTGATTTACCTTTAACTCCTGATATATCCTTTGTAGAACCCTCCTCAATTAATGAAGACCAACTTTTTGTAGAACCGTCTATAAAAATAGATATCGATGAAATAATTGCTTCTCGCAAAGAACTGGAACAACAAAAGATGGAGAAAGATAAGACAGACGAATTATATAAAGATGTTCCACTAACAAAGGAGTTTTTACAACAAAATATTGCCAGCCAAAATGATTTTGAGTTTCGCTTACCTGCATCCCAATTTTTATCACCCGATATATATGGATTTCCTGTTTTAAAAATTAATTTATTAGACTATTGTCTTAAAAATAATAAATATATTAGTTCTGTCAAAGTAAATATTGTTTCAAAGAATTCTGATATTGATAATCAAATAATAGATAAAATCTTACAAAATGCCTGCTATAACTTAACATTTGATATATATAATTTAATTTTTTATGGTGATTTTGTACAAAATGAAAATCTATTGCTATCCAATAATCCAGAAAACTATATTGTTTTACCTGAAATTATTGGAAAACAATATCATTATGCTAATATCAATATCCTCAATATAAAGGATTTGTTGCCTATATTGGATGATTTGGAAATACAGATGTTGGTATCAGAGGTAAATTTTAATGAATATGCCGAAGGCAGGATAAATTATAAATCCATGTTTGAACAATATTATGAGAGAAAAGATGGAAACGTCGAAACATGGAATAAATTAAATATTTGTACCACTAGTGGATGCACTTGTGTTGGTTATTGTTTAAATAGGCGTATAAAGAAGGAAGAGACGAAGGAATAAACAAGATATTATAGATTATTATACACATTTTTTGGTATCATCTCTATTATTGACTTGAAAATATTATTTACCCAATTAACAATATAATGAATATAATAAGGATAAAATAGCACCAAAATAAATAATAATATTCTTTTTTGTAGGGACATTTGACTAGCAGAAAAAAATATGGATATTAATAGTACTACCACTAAAATATAATAAACATACCACCAAAGTGTATACCATAATTTTAATCTATCAACTGCATCCGTTTCATAATAAGTTTTGCGATCGTTTGTTAAAATATCACCATGAGTTGATCTTAGTTCTAATTGAAGCTCCTTATTCTTCTTTGTTAGTTCATCCAACAATTCTTTTGTGTAACTCGAGTTTATTAAAGCTGTATTATAATACTGGTTCATTGTTTTTGCACTTGCAATCTCTTCATTAAAATTCTCTCCTAATAAGTTACCTATCATTTCAGCCTTTTTCTTCAAATCCTCTTCTAGCATATTGTTATAATAGGGACCGCCTTCAGTATACTCGTAGTAATTCTTTTTTGTTTGTTCCAATTTTATGGGAGCTGTTTGCATATTCGTTTGTGCATCTAAATATTTCTGTTTTAGTTCTGCCGTTATCTTTTCTTTTTGGCAAGTTGGTCCACACATTAGCGCCTCTGTAGACTGTTGCAGTAATTCATTTATCTTTGCTTGATTAATTTGTTGCTGTTGTAAAATACTACTTTGTTTTTGTTGTTGGGTATTTGGTTGTTGTAAACTTTGTTGTATACTTGAAAAAAAATTATTCATCTTGTATAATCATTAGATTTTTATAATTTTTATATAAACATTATGAAAATACTATAAATATGAAAATACTATTATAAAATTATAAGCAATTAAAACTTTGATAAAGAAGCATAAGATGGCTGAACATTATTATATGTAGGATGAGCCTTTACCTGAGAAGTCGCATACTTTTCCAAACCAGTAAATGTTTCGGTAGTCGTGGTTTCAGTTGTAGTTGTAGTTACAGGTGCAGCCGTACTTGCAGCATCCGGATGCTCTTGTGCATAAATATCATTAGGAACACAAATATTCTTAGCATCATCATATGTACTACCTTCATAACAACAAGCCGAACCAATACATGTTACAGTAGGGGTGGCCCAAGGATTTGTTGGTGCGCCCTCAGTGGTATCAGATGGTGCCTTACTTTGATCAAAATACCAATTATATTCATCCCAATTCATATTATCTCTATTCGACATATCAATTATTTGTTTACCAAAAATCATCACACCAATGATTAATATGATCGCAACCAATACTCGATAAATATTTGGAGGCAATATACCTTTATTTGCTAAAGCAGCCAAAATAATAATAGGAATACATGTAAATACAATAGTCTTCATCAAGTTAGTATGAGCATTATAGCGCTTTCCATAATAAGTATTTATTTCTACTAAACGCAATTTATTAAATTTTTGATCCTGAATTAAGTTCAAACGCTTCTTAGCTTCATTCAATTCATTTTCAATAACGTCTATGGCTACCACTTCTTGACCCAATGTACTTCTCGAAGCAGAAACATTCTTTTGATAATAAGAATACATATCCTTCATACTTGCATACATATTCATTCTCATTTGCGAGATTTCATTTATTTTATTTATGATTTGTTGCTTTTCTTCCGATGTTAACGTAGCATCATCTAAACTGTCATATAATTGTTTTTCTTGCGTTTGTAATTGAGAAATGTTAGTTAATACTTGTTGATTTCTTTCCTGTAAACTATCAAAATTATTGCTTTGTGTATCGCTCATTATATAGAATATAGATAGATAATTTATTCAATTTATTATCTATCTATGAAACAATTCGAAATTAATTTGTTAGTTATTTTTATTTCTTCATCATATTGATCGTTATAGTTACTATACCTATTGCTAAAACACTCCAGAAAATATAGTCATAGTTTCCTTGCAGTACATTCAAATCCGCATCTGTTAACATTCCATTTATATCATTAATATTTAGATCTTGGCCCATGTTTGTCATACCTTCTATATTATTATTATATTGTATTTCTAATAGATTTTTTATATTTTTTCTTACATTTCTATAATTTATTAGATCTTTCTTAAATTGGGTTTCATTCATATTCAACTTTTTATAAATTTGTTTATCCTTATTATACAAATCTTCCATTGTTGCTGCTATTTGTGTTCCCAATGCAGACAATTGATTTTCAATATTTTCTAGATTTGCTGCGTCTTGTTGAGGTACTACAGATACATTGCATTGCGTGTCCGGTGTCATACTGTCACCCTTATTATAATTTGCATATTGTATTGTGTCTATATTAGCTATTTCATTACTACAAGTAGGCGGATTTTTCAAACTAGGTTTTCTCACTCCTAAAACCATAGATGGATCTGGCTGTATACTACCCTTTGGATAAGTATTACTATTTTTTGTCCAACATATTTGATCTACCGATTTATATGCATATCCATAACAATTTGCATCCTCATTACATTTATTCTGACAATCTGTCTGTGATAATCCGCTCCATGATGCTATATCATTGGATGGTGAATTTATTCCCTGTAAAACTTCATAATCATTTGATAGTCCTAACATACTATCCGGATATGGTTGCAATTTTGAATCGCCTGTAATATATCCAACTTTTCCTAAGGAAGATTTATCTCCCATATTATTTAATTTATATACTGCATTTACCCATGGTCCTCCATACATCTGTCCATTGTTTCCGTTTATACATCCATCTCTTATAGTTGATGTATATAATACTAGATTACCATCTGTTTGCATAATTAATCTCATAGAACCATTATTTGATCCTATCCATTCACCAGAATTTAATCCTTCCCCTAATTGGATATAATTTCTACCATATTTTCCTTTTTCTGCTATCCAAAGAGGATTTGGACCTAATTGTTTATTATTTGTTCCTGTTGCCCAAACTACATCATAGTCAACTCCAGGATTTCCTTTAGAAATAACTACATTTCCATCATCTTGTAATAATAAATAACAATTTCCTGTAAAATAGGCTGTGTAATTAGAAACCAAATCATTCCAACCATTATCAACTAGACATGGATATTGACCGGCTCCTAAAGATAAACTAGGTTCTGTTCCTATATCGTCTTTAAATAATACAATTCCAAAACTATTTGGAACGATTAGTGAACTCAATGAATCGTTTGGAAACCCTATTTCCGCTACATTATGTTGACCCAAACTAGCATTTGCTTTTTGACCAGCAAATCCACAATCAGAATAGAATACAATCCCATTAAAATTACTTGAATAAATGATATCATTACCGTTCAATACATTTATACCACTCTCGGCAGATAATGACATTCGACTACCCCCTATATTTGTATTGGATGACCAGATAGCAATCATCGTATCAATCTGAATGGAACCGTCTCCATATGATTTTGTTCTATCAATATCATTCGATACTAAACATTGTGCGGTTCCATCTGGCTTATAATCTTGTAGCCCAAAATATTGATATCCATTATTCAATGCATAATCTTGACATATATTATATGTAGTATAACCAATTGTATTAGGGTTCCAAATCATAGCTCTTTGTGAATCATCTACTGAACTAACATCGGCTGGTTTATCACTGTAACATCCAATATAAGTAGCCATAGGATTTTTTACCAAGGAAGATGTATACACATTTTTTCCTTCCATTCCACAACTATTGCCTTCTACCATATAGTCGCCCACGATTAATGGCGGAGAAGTAGGTACAGTAGCACCAGGAAAATTATATTGAGCAAAAGAAAAATCAATATTCATGATTTCATCTAATTTTGGGCAGCCATTTTTTCCTGCTGTATTTTTAAATATGTCTAAATTAGTATATGGTCTAACAATACCTTCATTAGTAACGTAACACAAGGTGCCATCGCTAAATCTTACATTCTTATTCGAATATGGATTATTAGAACCCAAACGACCAAGAGTTGCTAAACTACTGTCACTTATTGTTTTTTGTGCAGAACTGTATTGTTGAAATAGACTATTATATTGTCCTAATAAAGTATTCAATTTATCTAATTCCAATTGATTTGTATTGGTTACATATTTAGATGTTTGGGCTTGTTTGTTTACAACCGATCGAAATCCGTCATCTGTTGGACGTAACATCATTTCTTGCTCACCGGATACAAATCCTTCTTTCTTAGACGAACTAACACTTCTATTAACATTCTTGTGTTTTATTTTATTTTGATTATTTTTAAATTGCTTTCCTTGATTTAACGATATTTTTAGTAAATCATTGTTCATCTTTAATATAAATAAATAGAAAATTTTTAATATTTTATATTTATTCTGTATTTATTTTTAGGGACTAGGCATAATTCCTGTCTTCATTAAAATAATAGCCAATAAAACTAACAACCATATGGCAAAACCAGCAGGATAACTTAATGTAAAAGTAAATATGATTAATGCATATATGATAAATAGCCAAATGATTGCTGACATGGTTACTGACTTACCCAACATTTTTCTTAAAGTAACAATTATTACTAAAATTGTTAGCAATATCCAAAAACGATACGATATATTTTCTTGATTTGCATATAATCCTTGCTCTTCATTTTCTTGATAAATGGAATAATATTCTTCCAATTGTTTATCTATTTCCTGTTTCTCCTCCAACAATGTTTGATAAGTACTATTCAATTGATCCTGTTTTTGGTTTTTATTTGCATTTTGTACTTTGATCTCGGGTTCTATATCCTTCCAATCACTCGCCATTCGTTCATTCAAAGAAATCAATTTATCATTTAACCCTTTCATAACAATTAAATCCGACTTTTGTTGAGGAATTAATGCAATATCTGTATCCGTGCCAACTGTTAAAGTGCCGTCACCTGTACGTGACCAACAATACTTACGTACAGGGTTAAATGTTGCACCTGTACATGTCGATGAAGCAGCACACATATTTTCACACTCTGCTTGATCTGCAACTTGGCCCTCCTTTAGTCCACTGGTCCCCCACCATGAACGTCCAGATAATGCGGTGAATTGTGTTGTAGAATTTGATGATGTATTTTGCAAAGTAGAAATATAATTTTGAACAGCCTCTTGATATTGTTGAAGAGTAATTTCATATTCTTTTTGTAAAGCTTCTATATTTATTAATGCTTGTTGTATTTTATCATTTTGCTCATCCATAATATATATATCTATAGATTTATTTTTACTGAGATGTTATTCTTTTAACATGATAACCTGCTAAAAATGAAATAAAACTAACAAACAGGAGTAAACTAGTCGGATTTGGGTTTGTTTCAAAATTTGATTTTATTTTTGGCTCAGTATTGATTTCAAATAATTTATCTATCATAGCTTCCCTTTCTTTTTTCAGTTTATTTTCAATAGATTTGTTAGTTGTTTCCATTATATATTTATGCAAAGAAGGACCTAAAGTAAAATGTTTATTTATTGAGAACATATTTATACTCTATGTAAAAAAAATAAAGTATAAACGATTTTACTGAATTATTGTTGCGTTTTTGCCTTAAAAATGGTACCTAATAAACCACCAACTAACAAAATACCCACAATTATCTCACAATTACTATAAAATTGATTATTATAAATTGTCTTGGAGTCGTCGATTAAAATGGCCGATCCCTCTTGTGTATTTTCCAAATCTTTATATAATTTCATTAATTCCACATTCAACTTTTTCTCATTTGTTAGTTTTGTAGAAACTGTTTGCATATTCGTATTCAATAATTCTATACTCTTATCTATATTATTCGTAGTCAAAAATAGATCTTTGCTCATTGTTTGCAACTGGCCTTTTGAATTTGCATAATAATTTTGGAATTCATTTACTTCAGGGTTTTTATTGAAATATACATAATATTTTTTGAAATCATCTAAAGCAGCAAAAAATTGTGTATTTATATTATTTATTTTTTCCTCTATTAGTTTTGATTGCGGCATAAATTCTGTTCCCATTATATTATACTTTTTTATTATAATAATTAGATTATTTTCTAACTACAAATTCTATAATATGGCGCTGAAACTGCTGTCTTACTTGATCGAATAATTTCACACACTTCTCCGGGTCTAATACCAATTGCCTGTGCAACTGGATCAAAACGAGAAATGTCTGGGAACTGATAATCGTCCATAATATTATATCTCTTTTTAACTTGTATAGTTTCTTCTATTGACAAAACACGATGAGGTGGAACTAACACATGATCCAAAATATTAAATTGTATTCGTTTCAATGGTTGCAAAACAATGAAGATTTTGTCGCTTTCCCAAATATGTTTCACTGCATTTACAAGCGTTTCATTTATTTCATCCTTCACTATAATCATTAATGTATCGTCTTTTGATAAAACCTCCTCTACATTAAAGAGGTCATCGATCATCTCTTGTAAATTGCTTGGTCTCAATGCTTTTGCTAAATAATATCGAATGTATATCTTCCTCTCCTTTTCTGCTACTTCTATTGCTTCCTCACCACTAGAAACCTTTGTTGTTTTTTTTGCCTTTTTTTGCAAAATCATATCTAATTGATTATTTGTTTTCATTGTATTAATCTCATTAATACTAAACCCCTCATATTCTGAAACATTGTAATTCTGTTTTTTCATTAAATCAAGAATGACTAATCTTGACTTATAGATTTGTGAAATTAAACTACTGGTGTTTTGGCTTGCCATTGTACTATAATATAATTGTATATATTGATTTTATTTTGTTTCAATTTTAAATTATATATTTTTTAACCAAAGGTTATATTTTTAACCAAAGGTTATTTTCTTTACTGTTGTATTTCCTCCGCCTTCGATCGAGCTACTATCAGAACTGGATGAGCTACTAGAACTGGACGAGCTACTACTAGAACTGGATGAGCTGCTATCAGAACTTATTTTGCCTCCTTTTTGTTCTACAGCAAGTAAAGGCAATTTACTTGTTAGTTGTTGTTGCATTGAAACTGGTTTTTGAATAGTTACTAATGGATTAGCAATATTTCCGCTTAATTTGGCAAACTCTTTTGATACCGAATTATAACCTTCCTTTAATGCACCCATTTGTTTATCAATTGGTAATTTACTAAAGTACTCATTCAGTACTCCTCCTTTTTGTACAGAAACATTTGCATCTGCATTGGCACTTGCAGCCGCTTCTCCGCCAAATTGGTTTCGTCCACTTTGCAGCATAATTTGGCGCATCACGACCTCTCTTTGATCGGCATCCATTGGTATCATCTTTGCCTGTATCTCTCCTCCTAACATATTGAACGCTGCATTCATACTTGGATCCGCAAACATATTAATTGTGCCTCCGCCCTCTTGGGTGGGGTCTATCGGACTAGCTCCCCCCTGTATACCCGGGACATAGTCGGATGATGCCGGGCTACCAATTTCCTCCGAATTGGGAACATAAGCCGGAGATACCTCTGGATATGCGGGTGAGCCGGGTTCTCCTTCTCCAGGTATTTCTCCTTCTACTTGTCCTGGTACTTCTGCTTGTCCTACTACTGCTTCTGCTTGTCCAGGCACTTGTTCTTCCGATTTAAATGATTGTGGCTCCAAATTTGGATTAAATACAAAATTCTTCGATGGTTGGCGCTTTTCATATTCGACTTGATTTATCTTTGCATCCATCTCCTTCTTGTAATTCTCGATAATCTCCTTTATATCTCTTTCTACTGAACCGGTTTCACCATGATCTATATGCAATAATTTATCTATATTTCTCGACTGGAAAGACAAATTTGTTAGTTGATCAATATTATCCTCTGTAATAATACGCATTTGAATATTCATTACTTGTAACTCTTGGATCAATAGCTTTAGTGCATAAGGAATACGCAACAAACTAAACGATCTACCAAATTTACTGATTGCATCCAGTATTTGCTGACCCTCTACATTCTTATTAAATACAAGTGGACCATCTGCAAATGGACTTAAAAACAAATTCTTCTCCGGATTGTAAACCGCAATGGTACCCGTTTTATTACATACCGCCATATAATATTGGTCACCTCTTACCATGTACGACTCGTTCAAGAAATAAGACAACCCATGTGCCATTATTCCATCGCGTTCCATCTCACCAATTTTTAACCCACCATCGTTTGCACGACCTTGATTGGTTTGGCGTGTCAAAAAGTTTCGCTTTCCTGTTGCACGATAATTTATCTTATCTTTTACCATGTGTTTTAAACGCATATAATACGTAGGACCAATATAAATTTCCGAATAAATTTGCTCCCCTGTAAATCCATTATACAATATCTGATTACCGCTACGATGATAACCCATTCGTGTCAACATGGGACCATATGTATCATAATTTGCACCTTTTGTTGCAAATGCAGTGCAGTCACCATAGCCACCATAAATAGTGCATGCCTTACCTAACAAACATTCAACTAGCTGGCCGATTGTCATACGGGATGGCAGCGCGTGTGGGTTAATAATCAAATCAGGTCTTATACCATCGGCTGTAAAAGGCATATCCTCTTCTGGAATAATGAGACCTATTGTACCCTTTTGACCACTTCTAGATGCAAATTTATCACCAATTGCAGGCAAACGTTCCTCTCTAATTCTGATTTTTGCTATACGAAACCCTTCTTCTCCTTCCGTCATAAAAGCCTTATCCACAAATCCCAATTGACCCTTCTTTGTCGTCTTGGAATTATCTATATAATGTCCGCGCTTTTCCGAATTGGTTGTTAGTTCACCAATCAAAACTACTCGGTCATCAATCGGTGTATTTTCTTTCACTAAACCATAACTATCCAACTTACTATAATCAAATCCCTCTTTAATTCCAGATACATTTGGCTTTGCCTCTATATTGGAAAAAAACGTATTCACTGAACTGCCCGAAATTTTGCCACTTTCTTCTCTTGCTTCATAAGTGGTATAATAGTTGGTTCTAAAAATACCTCTTTTCACCGATGCCTCATTTATCAGAATAGCGTCTTCTACATTATAACCCGTATAAGACATGATCGCGACAATTGCATTCACACCATAAGGCTGCTCCTCATGATTAATGTAGTCCAAATATCTCGACTTCACCAATGGTGTTTGGCCATAATTCAATAAAACACCCATCTTATCCATGCGCATTTGTGAATTGGAATGATAGACAGAGACCGCCTGGCGACTTTGACCACATGAAAACACATTACGCGGCAATTGATTGGCCTCGGGATAAATAATCGAATTTCCCATTACACCCAAAATAAGAGACGGATCTATTTCACAATGAGTGTAATACTTGTTCGATTTCAAGTCAGTATAATAGGTTGCAATTAGTGAGGTCTCTTCTTCCGATGTATCGAGGTAATCGACTATTGCGCGGTTTCGCTCAAAACTCTCTAGAATATCCTCTAACGATCGGTGACCCGGGTACAAATCATTGACATCGTATAATATATTATTTCTCACATTAAAAAATTCATCGTTTTTCTTTTCAAAACCGGAAATCACTTGGGTCCACGTGTATTTTCTTGACTCAACTATATCTGCAATATTTCCATGTTCATATGAAATTTTACCATAACTTACGTTCCCATTTTCATCAATTTTTAGATCGCGATAAAAAATCGGCCTTGTTAAACGCCCACTATCCGTATAAATATAAATAATATTACTTTCATAACTAAAAGAAATACTTGTATACACTGGAATAACACCGTTTCTACGGAATAATTTAATCATATTTGTTGTATGTATTGGGTTATCTATAACACCTACCCAGTTACCATTTACAAATACTTTTGTACTGGTTGCAACTGCATTTGGATCACATTCTGTTAACAATTTTAGAGGTGTATTGGCTCTCAACCATTTGATTAAAGGAAACGAGGAGAAACCATTTGTTACTGCTGTGCTAATAGACATGTGCTTGTGCAATCCGACATTTCCACCATCTGGCGTATCCACCGGATCTATCAATCCCCACTGAGTACTATGAAGCAAATGAGGACCCACGACTTTAGCTGTAGGATCAAGCGGCAAATTGATTTTTCTTAAATGAGAAATATGTGTAAACCAGGACAAACGATTTAAATCTTGGACTAATCCAAGTCGTTTCGTATTTGCATCGGCACCCCAATTACCTTTGAAGCCCTTTTTGAAGCCATCTTCCACTAATCGCTCTTTAAAAAATTCCTTCAAATTATCCTCCACTAAACTAACAAAATTGGAACGATATTTTCCTGGATGATAATAAAATTCCTTATCCATTTTTAAGAATATGTTACGATTTTGGATCAAATAATATTCACGGAATAAATCGTAAATAAGCGAACCAGATGTTTCTATGCGTTTGAATTTGAAATTGTCTCGATCGGTAGGCGCTTCTCGACCCATATAAACGCGCAACAACTTGTTGACCATGAAACCAATAAAATATGCCTTATTTAAAAAATTATCCTCTCCTACATGTGGTAAAAAATAATTCATTAAAATATCCTGCACTGCAGACACCGTTTGTCTTTTAGTGAATTTCGCTATAAATTCTAGGGCGATTTGTTGTGTAAAAATAGTATTAGCGTCATGTACTGATGGAATAAATAAGTCAACCATATTGGAATTAGCTTTTAAATCTAGCAAACAATATTCAATAATGGATTTATCCGAAATGACACCTAATGCGCGCATCAAAATAAAAAGGGGAATTGGTTTTTTTACATTGGGAACATCTATAACGATTTGGTTGTTAGTATAAGTCGCATCAGGAGCTACAATTTTCGCAGATGTGTAACGAATAGGTTTGGAACTGTCTTCAGAAACAGAGTGTACTTCGCAAGAAAAACTGTATAACTCATCTGGTTTGTATTTTCTGACATAAAGCATATTATCTGCAAACTTTTCCTGACTTAAAATCACCTTCTCTTTACCATTGATAATAAAATAACCGCCATAATCATTTCGGCATTCACCCATATTGAAACGAGCTTCTGTACTTAAACCTCTTAAAATACACAAGTTAGACTGAAGCATAATAGGAAAACGACCCAAAAATATTTTCTCATATGTTTTAGCCACTTGTATCTTGTCGTTTCCTTCGTAGTCGATAAATTCTACATCAATATCGTAATGAATAGTAATACCATAAGTCATATTGCGCAGTCTTGCATCATTTGGATACATATAATGTGGATATGGTTTTTCAAATTCATTCTCGTCATAAATAATGGGTTTTCCAAAATATATTTTTTCACCGGTTTTACCTCCTAAGTATAAAAGGCATTCTTTTGGATTAACAAAAGAGGCAGTTGATTTTGTTGTGAGGCTGTCTACTTCACGTTCAATGAAGCGGATAGGATTATTTTCTCTGAAGATCTGGAAAATACCTTTACTAAAAAAGTCATTATATGAGTCTAAATGATGTGCAACTAAATTATATGGATTATCTTTAAAATATTTGTCAATTAAATTCCAAGCAATTGTATCCATTATATTAATATAATGTTATTTTTTTATAATGTTATTTTTCATAATGTTATTTTCTACACTTGAATATTGTAGATTTCAATATTGTAAAATTGATCAACGATTTAGAGTATACTCTTTTTTCCAATCTATAAATGGAGACAGATATTTTGTTTCACAATGAGTAGACACTGCTGGTATACACGATATCAGTTTCCTGTTTCTACATGTGATCAACTCTCTCCATGTTGGAAAATCATCTGCATATTTTTTGAAAACATCCAGGTCTAATTTTAACAAACTCATTTTTGTTCCAAATGTATGGCAACAACTATTTGTTAGTTTCCAGTGTCTTGACTTACTGATAATTACCCTTGTTGCTTCTCCGCCTTCTTCAATAAAAGGATTATCTCCTCCCTCCTTATAATTTACATATTTATCTGGATGATCATAGCCACTTACATAATCGGATATATCTAAACCATCTTCTAATATACGGGGAGCATCTCTAGTATAAATATAATCATCTTCTGCAAAATAAATCTTATCGGTTTCATTAAAATTACTGAGAGCATAATAAATAGAAAATAAAAACGCCTTGTGTGCACCTAAATTTGTTCTAAGTATGTTTTTTTCAGAAATCAATGTTTTCAAATACTCATAGGTACTATCTTGAATATTGTCTGCAACGATAAAAATAGTATAACCTTGAAATACATGCAAAAAATGTGTCAGTGTACCTAGTTTGGTTACATACGGCTCTTTTACTTTGTTATTATCTCTATCATTAAAACGATAAAACACCTTCATAATTAAATAATTATTTATAACTTTAAATAATTATTTTTGAATTACAACTTCTTTGGCCAAATTTTTGATAATTAAATGTATATTTTTATCTTGTTCCTCTTTGGACGCCCCTGACATGGAGTTGGATACGATTTTCAAGTACTTATCATTCGATTTTGCATTGGCGTCGAAACAATCTGGATTGCATTTAACCCACTCTGGTATTTGTCTAATATTTTTATTGGCGATTTGTTTGATGGCGCTTTGCAATACTGGTTTATTCTCGTCTTCTTTTGACCATTGATTATCATCTTTAATATAAAGTACCTCCCGTTTAAAATCCGAACAATGTATCGGTCTCTGATGTGTATCTAGATCATTTAACCCATTTATAAATATTTTTGATATACCTTCGACATACCCTAGTCGACCAGTATTCTCAAGATCAGATAATTCGACTTTGATTGAATTGACAAAGTCGCTGATATTTAATGCATCTTTGCATGTCTCGTTTAAAAATAGGTTCAGATTAAATGTTTTATTGTTAATATTATTAATTGTTTGGGCACTTACTTTACTGGCCAATTCGTTAATAGTCTCATTTTGCGACTTTAATTGTTTGTATAATTCGCTATTTTCGGTTATTTGTTTTTTTAGAAGCTCGATGATTTCTTTGTTTTCCATATGAAGCAATGTGACGGCATCTATGCTTTCAAAATCTAGAGGTTTGCATTTCTTTGTGTGACGCCAAAGTCCTGCCCTATCTTTATATATTTTTTCACAATTTTTACACGTATATTGCTTTGGGCAGATTGTGGCGTAATTTTCGTTGTCATTTGTTGTCAAAATCATTTTTTTATGTTTTTTGCTCTCAATATGAGTTTTAAAACTACTTTTCTTAAACGTTTTATAGTCACATGTTTCACATATATATTTTGGGCAGATTTTTTCCGACAAATTGTTGTCAAAAGTTGTCATATATTGACAACAGAAAATTCTGCCTAAACAATTTTGCAAAAAAATAAAAAAAGATATCGTAACAAATCAAGAATTATTTTTTCTGTCACTCAAACCATTATCATCAGAAACCACTTTTGCAACACAATTTTCAAGACTTTTTCGCCCTTTTCATTTTTGGACATTTTTAAAAATGTCCATTTTCCAAAACCCCCTCGACTTTTATACAAAAAATCCATGATCCCTTAAAATATTCACCAAAATAATAATGCAGACAATCAGACCATAAATGATCACAGCTCAGAAATTATAATTGTTATCATATTTTTCCTAACTTATCTTCTCAAAGACCTCGCTTTTGCCTTCAAAAGTCGACTTTTTTTCTGCGATCTAGTTCTATTTTTGGTATATATGTTTTTGTTTGTGATGCTAAATGTAGTCCAAGGTTGTTGCGGTCTGTCTTCCAAATACGGCTGCAAATATGCCCATTCTCTGTTTTCATCACAAAATTTATCTTTTATAAACGGAGTACCACATGAATTACCCCAGCGCAAAGAAAAGGACATATTTTTGGCCATCGTCGTGTCGCAAACATTTCCATCAAGTGCTCCACGCGGTTGAAATGGCTTGGGTCTAGACGGATCTGACATGTACTCACGTGCATCCAATTCATAATGACTGCAGCAAGTTCTCGAACAAGGATTTTCCTTATTTAAATACACATCATAATGATCCGAAATGATTTGCTGGGCAACGTAAACATCTAGCGAACCTTTGAATTGATCCATCAAGTCCGCGAGACGCACCCGTCTGGCTCCTTGATGTCTCCTGATATCGTCAAACCCAGTATTTACACACTCCAAATTGCGAATGCGTGGATCATAAGGTGCATTAAAACCAATGAAATATCCGTTCTTTGTGCGTTCAGTGTTATGAAACCGTAACCCGAGTTCAATACGCATGATTTCATTTGTGTTTGTGTCGCCAAATAGCCAAGAATTCGCATAATCACCTGAATTACCATCTAATAGCATGCGCTCGTAATCATCCAGATTTTTGCCATACTGCATAGCATTGCGAATGCGACAGGAAATAGGCATATTATTTTCATAAGCGATGAAACCACCAATCGTCGTTTCTGTACCAATAATACCAGCACTTGTCACGAAAAAATCCGTTCCTGACCAAATCCAACCAGCAAAACCCATCATCAAAATACGGTTTCCATTTATCGGTTTTAAATCGACCACATATTTGGCAAATTGTCCATCCACAAAATTCGAAAAATTATTGTGAGCTACTACTATTTTACCATCTTTAGTCCAATCACCGGTAGCGATAAATGCACTACATCTCTCTTGCTGTCCGCTACCACCACCCTCTTTAGATCTTGCATTTGCATTGACTGTACCATGAATTGCAATATTTTCTTCTTCGGGTAAATTCGACCAGAAACTTTCCGTCAATGTGAAGTAATTATTCCAGGCAACCACTTCATCAAGTAACATACCGGCTCCTTTTGCAAAACCTTCCATTTCTTCATAAAACTCTGGGAAAGCTTCTTTAATCTTGGGACTGTAATAGCGCTTGCAACTTTCAATGAAAAAATCCCATTCCACACCATAATCATTATAAATGACAAAACGAATGGTTTTCATAATAGTTTTCATATCTTTTGCAATAAGCTTTCCATAAGCATAGCCTCTTTCTAAAGGTCCACCTTGAATAGAAATATAGACCCAACCATTCAGATCATATCTTAATCCATTCTTTACCTTAATAATATTTGACATATATATTAATCCAATATTATTATAATTTTATATGTTTAATTATCTTATGATAAATGTAGCTGTCCCGGGCATAAATTTACGACAGGTAGGACAACAACGATTGCTGTTTGGATTGCCCATCCAAGTATTCCAACATACAAATCCAAATCTGTGATTACAATCTGTAATTACTGTTTCACCGTTTGTATGGTGGTCAATGCAGATCGGACATTTATCACAAGATAAATTATCGAATTCAGATTTATCAATTGGTATAACTGTTAAATCCGCATTCGGTTCATTTTGCAGTCTTGGGATTATTTGGGTAGTGCCGGGACTTATTAGATTGAGAGATGGGTGTATTTTACCAAAAAATCGTGATTGAGATTGCTGTTGCACAGTTCGTTGAAATCTGCTGGCGCGGATCATTCTATTATACTTTTATTTACCATATTGTAATTTATAACAAATCAATTTTTTTATAAATTGGCTTATAAACGTAATTATAATCATAAATAGTATATAATTATTCTATCGTGCGTCATACTCATCTGTCTCCTCCAATTCTTTTAATTCTAATGGATTTATATCAGGACTTATATTTGGATATGTCTCCTGTTTTTTCTCAGTAGTATGTCCTGCAGGAATAGGAATTTTAAACCATTTAGAAATTAAATGCAAGAAACTAACAAAAAAACCAAACAAAATAATGAAGAAAGCAATAATATCGCTTCTGGTAACCTTTTGCTTCAAATAGAATTGATTGATTAATAAGATCAAACAAAATTGTATAATAATAAGTAAAAAGGTATCCTGAGTTGGCGTTACTAAATCATATTTATCGCCGACCATAACAACAAAAGTCATGACAACCCAATCCAACCAGGCAAACGGTATAGCCATCTTATATGCCTCCCACATGGATAAATTTTTAAATGGTAGGGTTACATATTGACCCCACATGGACAAACTTTGGGCAACAATAAATAGAAATAAGAATAATGCGTAGTACGGTAATTTAGTAGTATCCATATATATTATACTTTTAAGAAAAGTATATGCTTTTCTTAAAAATTGTATACTTTTCTTAAAAGTGTATTTTGCTATGCTTTTCTTAAAATTGTATACTTTTCTTAAAAGTTGTATTTTGCTATACTTTTCTTAAAAGTATATATATATATGCACTTCATTTTAACATTTTTCTTATGGTTATTTCTAAATATTATGATCGGCTTAACCATGGACTTTGCTCTTTTCACACAAACGACACCAAGTATGAAAGATGCAGGTATTTTAGCTAAAATATTATCGTCTGAATTTTGGGCCTCCATTGAATGGATGTTCTTGATCCCTGCTAACCGTATTGGTAACACATTTTTATCTGCTGCTCAGATTTCCTTATCATCCTATGTATTTGATTTCTTAGCACAATTATGGTCTAATACATTCTGGTTGAAGTTGCCTACGACTGTCGATGACTATGTAGGCATGGTTTTGATATTGTTTGGAATGTATGCAGCCAAATATACGTTGTTCGGATAAGGATAAGAACTATTTGTTACATAAATTTTGGAAACCCATATGATAGCGGTTGATCATCCGACTGCACCTGATAATTACGCGGTGGTTTAGCTAAACGAAGGTAACCTAGTCCTTCATATCCGATGTTACCATTTCTTCGCGTCGGTACTGGAGCCATTGGTTTCTTTAATTCGTGTCCTATATATCCTAAACCAGTACCATTTATAAATGTTTCCTTATAATCATTTTTAAACATAAGACCCATAGAAAGAATAACTACTAACAAAACAAGTAAACAAATTATACACTGCGTTTTATTCATATTTTATATATAATGCATATAAAATATGTGTTGAATACATATCATAATACTTTTATAATACTTTCATAATACCCTTATAATATTCCTTTCCTAATCGAAAGAATAATCGTTACTAGAATTAGTATAGCAGGCAAGTTAGTTACAATCTTATACCTTAATAGTTTAAGCTTTATCCATCTATCCTTCTCAAAATAAATACCAAGTTCTCCACATTTGTTCTCATCCCTACGACATGCATCCGCATAAGTATAGGTAATCTCGTCTGTTATTATGTTTTTTTCTCCAAATTTAAGACATTTATTGAATGGAGAAGTAAAGTCGCCATTTAATATACTTGGTTTATAATAGACACAATTTTTACAACTGGGTAGATGTCCGTTTTTGATTATTTTTTCACTATTAATGACACCAAATAATAAATACAATCGTATCATTGTATCTATTATTTCACTTTATGTTTAAGTATTAGTTATTAGTTAATCATATTTATTTCTTGGATTTCTTGCTCTTCTTTTGATACATCATGACTAAACCTAGAATGACAAACAAAAGAACGAATGGCAACAAAACTAAGAACCAGGCAATACCCGTGTGACCATCCTTGCACATCAAGTTCAAGATCCAAGTCCAGAATAGGATGTAAATAGCCTTGATCACAAAAACAGCAATGCAACTAGGAACATTGCAAGAAAACATTCCTAAATTGTATCTCTTGTTGTTGCCCATATTTTGAACGGCGGCAATCACGATTGCCAAAACAGAAATAATAAAGTACACATAAGAAGGCGTACACAATTGACTTAATTTAGTCGGAAAAGCCATATTATGTTATATATTTAGAAAAAAAATGATATTTATGGGAAGATGCGAATTAAAGGAAGATGCGAATTAAAGGAAGATGCGAATTAAAGGAAGATGCGAATTAAAGGAAGATGCGAATTAAAGGAAGATGCGATTATCATTTATCGAATGCTGTAACTGATCTTTATACGGCAACGGATTTACGGGAGCAGGAAACCCATTGAGAGCATTGTATGCGCTTTTAAAATTATAAGTAACGTCTTGTCCTAAATTAACCAAGTCCTGTGGAATAAGGCCTCCACCTCTTCTTGCGCGTGATTTTCTTCTATTATCGTATTTGTATCCACCGACCATACTGCTTAACGTCTTGTAGCCCGCATCGACATCTGAGAATGCCATTTGTTGCTGAGGATCATTGTTTACTATGTTATTTTTGGTAGTATCATAACTTACCAAGTAATTACGGTCACCACCTACGCCGTTTACACCAGGCCATTTGCTAACAGGTGCCGACCATGCTTTGCCTACAATGGGACCGGGAATAGGTCCTGCGGGCTTGTAAAATCCACCACCAGTAAGAGGTGCATTTATGGAAGCTACGGATGGAGGTGCTAAACCACAGCTACCGCAACTGCCACCTATTAGGCTATCGCCACCTATTAGGCCAGAGCCACCTATTAGGCCAGAGCCACCTATTTGCCCACTAGCTCCTAAAGGCGCCTTATTTAGCGGCAAAGGATTTTGTGCGGGTGGGATATTATTAAGAGGAATAAATTTTGCACCACCATATATACCCTTAGTGGTATCCTTAAAGGATAAGGGAGCAATAGGACATCCACACGATCCACAACCTTTGCCTCCTTTCATTCCTTTCATAGGTCTATTCAAGTAACAATTTCCAGGGCACTTATGAGGGCAGTTGCAACTAGGTCCACACATACAATTGGGACCACATTTAGGGCAATTCGTGTTTACTAAAGCCCGTTTGTTTCTACGCGTGTTTTTAGAACAACCTTTCATCACATACATTTTTTGTTTCCTAGATTTAGAGGCTTTTCTTGATTTTCTGTGTCTAGTATACTTACGCGGCATTTATATATTAATAGGATAAAAAATTTGTCCTATCCACCTTTTTTCCACATTTGGAAAGGTCCAAAGGGACTGGCGTTGCGGAGCCAAACATATATTTAAACCATATTTAAAGAAGGTTAAAAAATAAAGTTATTACAAATTAATGTACAAAATTTGGCTCTGCGTTTGGAAACGTGGATTATAGGAAGTTTGGTTCTCCGCATAGGGGTTTTGGCAATACCTTTTCCCAAAAGGTATTATTCAACGTCTACGTGCGTCAGCATATGGCGTCTGCAACACATCTTCTTTAGTCCAAGTTCGTCTAAAACTTCACCTTCAGGCGTCTTTTGGCTGAATTCCTGCGTTAAATAAATCACCTTTTCTACGTGCAAATCTCTAGTCATCTTGCGCTTTCTCACTTCTTCACAATAATAGCGGTATTTGTCGGCTAAAACGGTACCGCATGTAAAACATTTAATAGGAATGATCATTGTCTAAGATATATAATACGTAGATATGTTTTTAAATAGATTTAGGAATAAAATAATTCAATTTTTTTAAGGTGGAACCAAACCTTTTATAACGAAGTAACGAAAATATTATAAAATATTTTGTTTAAATACTATATAGTATGCCTTTTCCACCTACACCTAGTTCAAATCCCTACAACGTTAATTATAATGTTACACCAAGTTCTGGTACTTGGACAACAGCTACTACATCAGATACATGGACAGCTGTATCGTCATCTAGTAGTGGTCAATATGTTGTTGCAGTAGCTTCTACTGGAAATGTGTATGTTTCAAATAATTTTGCTCATAATTTTACTCTAGTGCCTACTGGATCTTTTACTCCTACTCTTCCTACTTCTCCTGTTTTAACCTGGTCTGCTATTACATGTTCAAGTAGTGGTCAATATATTGTAATTTGTTCAGATAATACATCAAATCAAAATGGTACAGTTTACACATCAGAAAACTACGGAGCAACTTGGAACCAAGTATCAACTGGTTCATCGGCAGGTCAACTACCTGCTAATACATCATGGTCATCCATCACATCATCAAGTAATGGTCAAAATTTAGTAATTTGCGCAGAATATTCTTCATCTACAGGAGGATATGTATATATATCACAAAATTATGGCACAAGTTGGTATCAAGCACCAACTGGAACATCAGCAGGACAACTACCAGCTACTATTAATTGGACTGGTATTACTTCTTCTAGTAGTGGTCAATACTTAGCAGTATGTGCATCAACAGCTAATAGTTCAAATGGAGTTGTGTATATATCAAGTAATTATGGTAATTCTTGGTCACAAGTAACACCAGGTAGTTCAGGATTACCTTCAACCGCAATTCCATGGACGTCTATTACATCATCTAGTAGTGGTCAAGTGTTAGCATTATCATCTTCAAGTACAACAGCTACTAATATGTATATATCAACTAATTTTGGAGGTAATTGGACGGGTATAACGCAATGGACAGATCCTAATACTCCATCCTGGAACTCAATTGTGTCTTCAAGTAGCGGACAAACTATTGCAGCAGCTTCTCAATATGGTGCAGTTTGGATATCTCAAAATTATGGTACTAGCGATAGTTGGACACAAATTCCTTTTACAGGCGCTGCCCCTATTAGTAATTTTATTTCGGTTTCAATGTCAAGTAGTGGTCAAAATTTAGTAACTGTTAATAACGCAATTAATACAGCTTATTATGTTTCTTTAGAGCAAGATATTGGTAATATGTTTGGTAATATGATAGAGGAACTCCAAACATCTCAAGGAAACACAAATGGTAATACTCTTACTACTGGAACCGTTGCATTAGGTTATTCATCATTACCTACTTTAACACCTGCCAATATTGGATATAGTTTAGGATATAGTAGTTTATCTAGTTATTCAGTAAATTTATCAACTCAATCTCCAACTCCAACATACGTTGCAGCCAGTATCGGTACAATATCAAATGTACCTGTCGGAATTTATATGTTTAATATGACAGGTAATGCTATTTGTACTCTAACAAGCGGCTCAATACAACTTTTCCTCTATCTATCAAGTGATCCAACTAGTATACCGAGCAGCTTTAACAATGTTTATGCT
>Ga0164297_10000816_pt1 | contig 36276 bp, 33 predicted proteins | sample GEODES058metaG_FD_113539 | JGI IMG/M metagenome (GOLD analysis project Ga0164297, IMG submission 113539) | Dystrophic lake water microbial communities from Trout Bog Lake, Wisconsin, USA - GEODES058 metaG | ecosystem: Environmental > Aquatic > Freshwater > Lake | place: USA: Trout Bog Lake... | reverse complement strand
TGGCTCCCCAATCGGCCTTTATAGATACCTGCCGCATGCACCGCGGCTGTCCGCCAAAGGTCGCCGGCCTCCGTAAAAAGTTTCGAAATATCCAGCAATTCTTCTTGGTGGGTATAGGCAAAGCCTTCCTGCAAAAATGCTGCATAAATATAACGAAATCCACCACCTCCTGTACCAATTTCTTCCTGCATTCGTACCAGTTGTGCCAGGTACGAACCTGCTTTTTGCAGCCCAAGTTTATCGCGCCATCTTTTGATCTTTTTACCGGTGTAGGCAATGCCTTTTACACCGGCAAAATTGCCCGGGATACGCAGCATCTGGTTCACATTATTTTTGATACCCTTAATGATCGCTTTCCTGATCTGCTCATCGCTGATCGTTGCAACATCGCCGGGGTAATAAATTTGTCCTTTAGGGGCAAGGGCACCTTTGGCAAAACGAACACGTTCCAGTTCGTAGCTGCTGAGCTGGGTTACCGTTTCCATAACCGGGTCGCTGATGAGGTATTGATCATCCTCCTTTCCAAAAACGATCAGATTGTGTGCATTAAAATGAAAACGGTATTCGCGGGGGAAATACGACAAGTAATAAACGCCCACCTGGCAGCCTGCAGGCTGTCCATGCTCAAGGCACTGCATTAGCGCCGCTTCGGCTTTTTCTTTGGAGCTGAATTTTTGCCTGACCACCGGAATACCTAAAGCATTGCAAGTACGCTTAAATATCAAACCCGGAAAGGTTCGGAAAGCAATGGCCGGACCGTTATTTATTTTGATGAGGGGGATATAACAGAAAAATAATCCTGCGCCTATACCAAATGCCAGGGGTTCGGTTATTTTTCCTCCCGAAGATTTGCGTAACAGGCTGCTTGTTACACCCGATTCGCAGTGAGCCGACTGCTGGTGTTCAAAATCAAGCTTCATGTACGGTCATGGTTTTTAGATCGGCTACGCTGGTGTTAAAAGCATCAGCATATTTTTGCAGCTTCTTTTCTGATAGTTTTTTAAACACTTCCGGCTTTAAATGCCTTTTGATCCGCCATCTCCAAAAGCCTGTATAATCAGACAATATGCCCGCGTCCATCAAGCGGTATTCCATAAAGAACAAAACCGGGCTGGCTTCACCATTCAATACTTTTTGCTTTGCATTGGCGACACGTGCTTCCACGTCCTGCCAGGCAACATCAAGGGCTTCTTTCTTTACTTCCCATCCCGTACTTAGCTGGGTGGTGTATTTACCCGAACTATCGGTCGCGTAGCAAACCTCTTTGGTTATTTTACCTAATGGCCCAAGATCCTGTGGTACCTGTTCCTTCTTCATAGGACACGATTGTGGGATTAAAGCGATTTATGAGACACGATCAAGTCTTAATAATTAGCCTAACAAACAGTCAGCAATGCATACATATACGAGAAGCGTGCACTTTCAGGCACCAGCAATAATAACTTTTCGCCTTTTTTTAAGCGTCCGCTGTTGAATAATTCGTCGATCATCAGGTATATCGAAGCTGCGCCAACATTGCCTACGGTATAAAGGTTGATGAACCATTTTTCGTAAGGGATGCCGCCACCGTAAAATTCAACCAGTTCATAAATCTTCGAACGGAAGAAATCGCTGGAAATATGGGGAAGAAAATAATCCACATCGGTATTCTTAAGCCCTCTTTTGTCAAAGATCTCTTTGATCTTTTTACCACCAAGGTGCACAATATTCTCGCTGAGCAAGGTAATATCCTGTTTAATGCTGAAGATGGATTTATTTTTGATCTCATCGGGGGTATAGTCCATAAAGCCCTTGAGTGAGCCATCTTCCTGTTTTTCGCCACCCATGTACATGCAGGTGTCCATTTCGTGTGCAAAGGAAGCGCCTTCTATCCATTCAATTCTCAGGCTTAGGCCTTCTGTATTGGGTTTGTCTGATAAGTGAAATGCCGAAGCACCATCGGAAAGCATCCAACGCAGAAAATCCTTTTGAAAAGCAATAAAAGGGTTCTCTTCCATCTCTTTCAACTTTTGGGCCTCCTCTTCAAAAACATCCGAAACCAGCAGTCCCGAAAACCTTTCGGAGCCGGTAGCCACTGCTGTTTTAACCTCACCTGATTTGATCGCCAGGTAAGCATATTTCAGGGCGTGCATTCCTGCACAGCAAACGCCTGCCGGCGATACTACTTCTATGGCGCCCAGTTCGGGTAACCAGCCATGTGCCATTACACCGTGGCTGGGCATCACCTGGTCGGGTGATGAAGTGCCGCAGGCTAATAATTCTATCTCCTCAAGTAGTTCGGGTTTGTTTTTATATAACTCCTTTACTGCCAGGGCAGTCATTTGAGCATTGGTATGGGTCGACTTGTGGTTTTTGTCAAGGGCATAATAACGGTTTACGATACCATTGTTGCGTAAAACGATCTTCCTTGATTTTGATGGCCGGCCATCGATGTAGCCGAGGTACTCTTCCATTTCGTTATTTGAAACGGGATTATTTGGGAAATATTTAGCAGTTGAATTTATATAAACCTGGGTAGCAGACATGTTATTGGTTGACTTGTAAAAAATTTTCTGTTTTTAATTTGTTTTTTTTAGATGAAAACGGCTTGATAAATAAAGCGTCTAAGGTAAGAAGAACGGGCGCACCAAGAAACAGTGCGACATAAATATAATACTTAAATGCCACCAGCCAGGGACCGGGATATGCACGGTTATTGATAAACTTTGCCCATTTTACATAGGTTGGTATTGCGGTGGTTTCGAGTAGCATCAGCGGGTATTTTACTATAACAGCTTTTTGTGATAAAAGTTCTGTTTGCAGGTTCTCCCAATTATTTTCAGCGAGTCGTGCTGCAACAGTTGCGCCGTAAACGCTAGCATGGGCAATATCTTCGTCTGATACCCCGGGTTTGGGAAACAAATTTAAATAGCGGTCCTTTTTACCACCCAGCATCCAATGAAATATAGTTACAAAGCTGACCACATTAACGTGTTTATCGACCAGGGCAATATTGCCAACAAGTTTGGCGCCGGAATCTTTTAGCTTTTGGCGGATACGGGCATAAGCATTGAGCCACATGTTGCGGGCCTCGCCGATAGTGACCACCGGCGTGTCTTTTACGATTGCCTTAAATTCGGGACTATTTAAAATGGAATTAGACGGGATACTTGGCCAAAGAAACCATGGCTGATAACCGAGTATGATCAGGTCATACTGCTGCTGCTCCAACTTTATCGGTACCAATTGTGCAGGCACTTCAAACACACAATCGGGCATAACCGCATAAAAATCGCGGCCGGTCCAGGGGAAGGGAAAATCGTTCACCAGTTGTACCTGCACTTTTTCAACCCTTGCACCAGCTGCAATGAGCGGGGCTGTAAAGGAGTCGATAATATGGCGAAATTGCCCGGTTTGGGAATAGTAGATGGCCAAAACTTTTTTATCCATTCGGCGGCAATTTAAAGAAACAAGCTAAGAGCGGGGCGAAAAATCTTCCCGGTGCAAGACTTTCGAATTTGAACAGTAGTCTAATATAGCATGTTGTACAGCTGCCGATTGGTTATTAAAGTTTTTGATCACCAGATCTTTGTCCTTTGTAATATCTGCTTTATACTTTACAATTTTAGGAGCATGCTCTTCTATCGCTAAACGCAAAAAATGGAATTCAGTGTTTTCATTATCAGCTAAAAGGGCAGTTTCCAATTTGATGCGGCCTTCTTTAAAATACTTAAGCCTGTCTTTCGGTTTTTTCATCAGGTCGGCTTTCTTCATTAGCAGCGCCCCTTCATAGCCATCGCGTTCTTTAGCAGGTAAAGTGTTCAGTAAGCCAAGTTCGTTCTCGATCTCGGCCAGGGTACCCGATTTCATCACCTGGTAAAAAGCTGCCTTTCCAAATTTTTCCTGAATAGGCATAGCAGTGATCAGGCCTATGTTAAAACAGCAAAACAATAAAAAGCAAAGGGTTCTTTTCATACTACGGGTATCAAACATAATAAATTATAAGCACCCCTACAACAGACATCAGGCGGGTTTGTTTTGAAGTAGCCGACCAGATAATATCTGATAGTTTTGCGCCTAAACTTGTTTACTTTTACTTACTTTGAGGCTTTATTTATTCGGTTTTGAATCAAAACAATCCGAACAAAATGCCATTGTTAAGACATAGCCAATCTAAAATAGTTTAATTATAAAAAGGGTGAGTACAGGCAAACAGTTTTCGGGCTTATGGGCAGTTATTTTAGGCGGATCAAGCGGCTTCGGCTTTGCTTCGGCTGAAAAGCTGGCGGCAAATGGGATGAATATTGCTGTGTTATACCGTGAAACTTCAATAAGTGAGAAGCCTTTGCTTAGTCGTTTTAATGCTATTGCAAGCGAAAATCAGGTTACAATATTGCCCTTTAACGTCAATGCACTTTCGGCGGATACACGGCGGGACACCCTGCGCAAACTCGAAACCGAAGGCATCAAAAAAGGTTGTGTTAAAGTGTTGCTGCATTCAATCGCCCGCGGAAACCTGAAACCGCTGACCGGCGACGATGCGCTGACAACAGAAGATATTCAGTTTACCACCTATGCCATGTCAAACAGTTTGCTGGACTGGACCCGTGACCTGCTCGCAGCCGGTTTGTTTCATCAGGATACGCGTATTATCGGGCTTACCAGCGAGGGAGCACACAAATACTGGGAAGGCTATGCAGCTGTATCTTTAGCAAAAGCATCGCTTGAAAGCCTTGCTAAATATATGGCCGTTGAGTTTGCCCCATTCGGCATCAAAACCAATATTATTCAGGCTGGCATAACCCCAACGACCTCTTTAAAAATGATTCCGGGCAGTGAAAAATTAATTGAGATAGGCAACAGCCGAAACCCGCTGGGGCGCATTACCCAACCTGAGGATGTTGCTAAAGTAGTGTACCTGTTAACTACCGATGATGCTTTTTGGGTAAACGGGGCCTTAATTCATGTAGATGGGGGTGAACATTGTCGCTAATTATTAATTTTATCCGATGAATCAGGAAGTATTAAACCATTTGCCTTACAAATCGTCTTTTCGTTTTGTGGATCATATCACTGAGCTAAGCAGCGATGGCGTGATTGGCGATTATACCTTGCGTGAAGATTCATTTTTTTACCGCGACCATTTTGAGGGAAACCCGGTTACGCCGGGCGTGATCATCACCGAGATCATGGCGCAAATTGGATTGGTGGTATTGGGAATTTACCTGCTGATGAAAGATAATGAAGGTAGCCTTACTGCCGATGAAACTATGTTCCCGTTACTTACCTCTACCGAGGTTTCCTTTCATAAAATGGTTTTGCCCGGCCAAAAAGTAATTGTGACGTCTGAAAAAGAATATTTCCGGTTTGGGAAGCTTAAATGTTACGTTGAAATGCACGATAGTGCCGGAGATATAGTTGCTAAAGGAATGTTTTCCGGCATCGTAAAAAAGGTAGAACTGAAAAATGGGTAAACGGGTAGTTGTTACAGGTATGGGAGTTGTATCTCCTAACGGAATTGGATTACCCGCATTTTTAGATTCTTTAAAAAATGGGAGGTCGGGTATACGTTTTGTGCCTTTGTATGAAGAATTGCAAATGAGCTGCCATGTAGCCGGCGTACCTGAATTTGAGTGGGATAGCCTGAAAAACTACCTTTCGGAAGTTAGTTTCCATGGGCTTAAAGGCACTAATATTGCCTACGGCATTACAGCAGCGCTTGATGCCTGGGCCGATTCGGGTATGTCATTTGATACCGATGAGCCGCATTGGGATACCGGCTGTGTTTTTGGTAATAGCGCACCCGATTCTGACGCTACTAAAAACGTGATCAACAAAGTTGATAATAAGGAAGTAAAGAAACTGGGCTCGCGTATTGTTGAACAAACCATGAACAGCGGCGTAACTTCTTTTATATCCGGTCGACTGGGCCTTGGTAATAGGGTTGTTACCAATTCAACTGCCTGTGCCACGGGTACACAGGCTATCTTAATGGGATATGAATATATTCAAAGCGGACTGGCAAAACGCATGCTGGTTGGTAGCGGTGAACATATTGACACTTATATTTTCGGTACCTTTGACTCGATGCGCGTTTTGTCGCGTAAGTTCAACGATCAGCCTGAACGTGCATCGCGACCTATGAGTGCAAGCTCCGGTGGTTTTATACCGGGGTCGGGTGCGGCAGCATTGATATTGGAGGATCTGGATTTTGCCCTGGCACGAGGTGCCAGAATTTATGCCGAAGTGCTGGGCGGAGCGGCTAATTCGGGAGGGCAGCGTAATGGTGGTACAATGACAGCTCCGAATCCAGCCGGTGTTATCCGTTGCATCAGCGATGCTATTGCCAGTGCAGGAATTGATCCGGCTGATATCGACCTGGTGAGTGGTCATTTGACGGCCACAATGGCCGACAGGCAGGAGATTCAAAGCTGGAGCAATGCCCTGGGCCGAAGTGGAAAAGATTTCCCATTGATCAATTCGGTGAAGTCTATGATCGGTCATTGTTTAAGTGCAGCCGGTTCAATTGAATCTGTAGCATGTATATTGCAACTTATTCATGGATTTGTGCATCCAAATATTAATTTAGAGGACCCGAATCCGGAAATATTAAAAATAATTGATGAGGGATGTATACCAACCAGCATGATAAAAAAGGACATCAATCTGGTAGCCAAAGCAAATTTTGGTTTCGGCGATGTGAATGCCTGTTTACTCTTTGCTAAATATCTTAAAGAATAATGACCCGGGAAGAAATATTAAACGAGTTGAAAAGCGTCTTTGCGCCTTACACCACTAATAAGGAAATGCTGGCCAATATTAACGACCAAACGGACCTGATAACCGATTTAAAGATCAACTCAGCTAATCTGGTTGATATTATTATTGATGCGGAAGCAAAATATAATATCGAGATCGATTATGATTCGGCTGATAAGATGATCAATGTAGGAAGCTGCATTGACGTTATCTCGGAAAAGTTAAATCAAAAATAGATGCCCGGCATTGGTAACGATATTGTAGCCATGAGCGCTATTGATGTCGAAAGAACCAATCAATATCGATTTTTTTCTAAAATAATTGTCGCGCAGGAACAGCAGCTCTACAACGATAGGCTTGCATCAGCCCTGGCTTTTGAACACTTTGTTTGGCTGGCCTGGTCAATGAAGGAATCGGCCTATAAATGTCTGCAGCGCTACCAGCATAACCTTGTATTTTCGCCATCAAACGTGCTTATTGGTGAAGTGCAATTGCCCGCAAATAATGCCAAACCGCCTATGGAAGGTATTGGATTTGATGATTTGCTGGTCTGCAAGTCGCAGCTGAATTTCCGGGGACAGCACCTTTTTTCGCGATCGATCATCACTGCACAGTATATTGTCTCCGTAGTAAATGATACCAACGATTTTTCGCATACCTGCTGGCGTGTTAAAAAGATCGGTTCCAATGATACCGAAGATCAGTCGCTGGCCGTAAGGGATATGCTATTGCATAAATTACATGAATTGTATCCTGCAGATGAATTCAAAATAGAGAAAAGTATTTTTGGTTTTCCAGTTTTATTGAAGAACGGCGCAGAAGCCGATTTCCCAGTTACATTTGCCCACCATGATCATTATGCAGGTTATGCCTTTATTCCCGATATTTGATCATCGTTCGGGCACCAGTAAAATAGCATCTGCCTGTGCCTTATCTGAAGCTTGTATCGTCGATAGTCTCACATAGGCCTGCTTGCCAGCCTGGAATTTATAGGTTCCTATATTCAGCCATTCGCCACTGGTTTGCCCCTCTACGTTTAGTTTGCCTGGGTCCATATTTACCGTGTTTTTGTTTTTGCCATCGAATATTTCCATCCGAACCGGTGTCTTATTTTCAGAAGAGGCGTAGGCATAAACGGTATAACGGCCTGCTTTTTTTATAACCGGTAAATACATTACTGATTTTGGCTGCTTGCTGCCCGTATCGGCTATCAATACCGAAGGGCCATAACCATCTTTTCCTGATAGCCATTTGCCGGTGGTCCTTACACTGGCTTTATCGTTGTCATCAACCAATATATCCGGCGTGCTACCGTCGGCCAGTGGGTTGGTTCTTAAGGTATACCTGATCGCATCCACGTCAACATTTTGAACGTAAACTTTATGATCGATGGCGTAAATAGCCGCTTGTGCCGCACTTTGGCTCAAGACCATGAATACTGGTTCCATGCGAATAGAGCCGTAAGCGATATGGCTGGCCGACAAACATACCGGCACCAATAAGTTTGAAACATGTTTTGGAGTTATTGAACGGAAGGAGACAGGATAGGGCCCGAAACCACCAACCTGTACATCACCCTCGTTTTTTACCATACCATTTACCACGATACGTTCGGCATTGTGCGAGTCCATGGTATAGGCTGCCATGGCAATGCCGTCCTTTACCGTTGTTTTGCCTTCGCAGTTTGCCTGGGTCATTACATAAGCTCCCAGCATACGGCGGGCCTCGCGCACGTATAGTTGGGGCGACCAGTGTTCGGTGCTGGTATACTCGTCTTTCGGGTAACCCCATCTCAGCATTTTAGCACGAATATTTTCCGGTACGCTTAAGTCGTGCCCAAGGAAGTAAAGAAAGCCCTGGGTATAGGATTTGTGCATTTGGATGATTCGTTGCCGGGTACTGGCGTCGCCATCGGGGTAATCATAATTCATGCCGATCATATCGGTTGAAAATGCCCCGTTGTTATTGATATCAGTTTTATGGTTCGGCATGTCACTGATGTACATCGGCAGATCTGTGGGGGTTTTGTAATGGATAAGGCGTAGGTATAATTCATAGTGTGTCGAATCATAATCGGCCGGGCGGGTGATGGGAATGCTGTTTTTCGGATCGTTGCTCAGGCAAATACGCACATTATAGGTTTGTACCCGCCTGTCGCCTGTGCCATTTGGCTTCAGTGTATCGCTGCTTATGCCCCAAAGCAAGCCACTTTTCGGGTCGCCGATAGTTTTATAGGGATCGATGCCATCGGGGAACTGATGTTTATCACGCAATTCGACACCATTGAGGGTTTCGCCATAAACGCTATTTGCTTCGCGACCGACAAAATACGGTACTTTGGCTTTTGCCATCAGGTCGCCTTCATAAGAGCAATCGATATACTGTTTGGCAACGATCGAAAATTTGACGGTATCTCCTGCTTTATTGCTGTGCAGATCAAAGCCCTTAATCCTGATATGATCTTTTCTTATATCAAGTTTTACATGTCCAATTTCTTTGGATGTAAAAAGCTCAATATTTCTATGCTTCAGGTATTCTCTAAAGATAGAATCGGCCACGTGAGGTTCAAATATCCATTGTTCAAGTTTGCCGTAGTGTTTGCCAACCTTGCGGTAAAAGTCAAGTGCCAGCCCGCTCACCACATATTTGTTTCCGATATCAGTATAGCCTAGTCCGCCCGAGGATAGCCCACCGATATGATCATCGCTTGCTATCAAAATTACTTTTTTACCCTGCATCGCTGCGGTATAGGCCGCAATTACCCCACTTGATGTTGCGCCATAAATGCATATATCACAGGTTTTGACTGCAATAGTTTGGCAAACGCCAAACAGAGGTAACAGTAAAAAGATCAAAAATAGGCGCTTCATTGACAAAAGGTATAATGGAATAAATATAATACGTAAATTCAGATTTATTTCATCACATGGAGAAACATGCTTCCCGCCGCGATTTTGTGAAATCTGCCGGCCTTGGATTTTTAACACTTCCCGGTTTGCTTGGTACAAAGCCGGTAAAGGCGAATGAAAAAAAGAAAGTGGTTTGCGTCGGCGGACACCCTGATGATCCGGAGAGTGGGTGTGGCGGTACCCTTGCAAAACTGGCTGCATTTGGCCATGAGGTGACTATCATTTACCTAACTACCGGCGAGGCTGGTATACCGGGAAAGACACATGCTGAGGCAGCAGCCATCAGAAAACAAGAGGCTATCAATGCAAGTGCAGTTTTAAAAGCTAAACCTGTTTTTGCCGGTCAAATAGATGGCGATACGGTTATGAATAACGAATGGCTGGCCAAAATACAAAAGTTGATCGCTGATGAGCAGCCCGACCTGGTATTTACTCATTGGCCGCTGGATACCCATAAAGATCATCAGATTGCAAGTTTGTTGGTGATACAAACATGGGTACGGGCAGCGCATAAATTTCCACTATACTTTTTCGAAGTATGTACCGGGGAACAAACACAGATTTTTAAACCAACGGATTTCGTGGATATCAGTGATACGCAGGAACAAAAACGTAAATCGGTTTATTGCCATTTGAGTCAGGATCCGCCGGGTATTTACGGCTGTGGACACGCATCAATGGAAGATTTCAGAGGTCGCGAACTCGGAGTTAAAGCTGCCGAGGCATTTGTTTATATGACGGGTAAGGGCATGGGATCGGCAATAACCGGCTTTTAATAAATGATGTAATTTTCGCTGAAGCTGCCATCCGCAAAAAGATCAATGATGCCGTAACCCGGCGCTTTAAAACGCCACCGGCGGCCTCTTTGATGGTGCTGGTAAAGATAAATGCCTTATGATCTATGCCGTGTACCAGGTTCTTTAGCTTGTGTACCTCCATCCGGGTCACTACGGTGAAAATGATATCTACTGGCTGGCTTATATCAAAACTTTGCTTCAAAAAACCGCGTTCGCCTTTGTATACGGTGATACCGCGACCTAATTCCATAACGAGTCGCTCTTTGATGATCTCGCTTTCGGCCGAGATAATGGTAACACCTGTATATTCTTCCAAACCTTCGATCACGAAATGGCAGGTACGTGACGCTGCATAGTAAGTAAGTATTGAATAAAGTGCGGTTGGCAAACCAAGCTGGATGCCGGCTATGAGGAAAATGATGATGTTAATACCAAGGATGATTTCGCTGATGGTAAAGCTGACACGTTTGCCCGTGTACAGCGCCAATACCTCGATTCCGTCGAGTGCGCAACCGCCCCGTATTGAAAGGCCAACACCGATGCCCATAAATACGCCTCCGAAAATACAGATGAGTAAGTGATCGGTGGTTACATGCTGCTCGGGCATATAAAGAAGGCAAAGCCCAAGACCTATAACAGCTGCAAGCGTCTTTAAGGCAAAAGCCAGATTTACCTGTCTGGCGCCCATCACAATAAATGGAATGTTAGCTATTACAATGACGTAAGCAATAGGAATATGATAAGTTTCGGAGATGAGCAGCGAAATACCGGTAACACCACCATCAAAGTAATTATTAGGAACTAGAAAGCTTTTCAGCGCAAAACCGCAAAAAAGGATGCCGACAATAACGTAAACGGTATCAATAACACTGTGTGGTATTCTTTTCATAACTGTTTAGGGTATCAGGGCTTTAACTTTTGCTAAATTTTCCTGCTTTTTAGCGTTGCGTAAATTTAAAGCAGTTTGCGTAAAATAGTGGTGTTCCTCTAAAAATTTAACTTGTATAGCATTCCATGTATTGCGGTCGGACATGCCGCGTTCATGGTAAAATTTATCGCCGATCTCAAAAAAATCATCCCGGCCCAGGTAGTCTAGGTCGGCGTCGGCAAGTATCTCTTCCAATTTATTATGCGGAGTTTGTGGTATACGGGTTGCTTTGATCATGCCGCAAATTTTGTCGATCTGCCCCGGAGAGTATCCAAAACCCGGCAGGTATTCTGCAGCTATTCTGCACGACTCCGCTTCGTGTTCGTTTAGCGTGTACAGGTAACCGCTGTCGTGGTAATAGGCTGCCGTAAGCAAAAGTGTAAGATCTTCGCCGCCAATACCTTCGCTGCGCGAGATGTTTTCAACTGCAACATACACGTCGCGTGTATGGTCGGCATTATGATAAAAGTAATTTCCGGGTAATTCGTTTGAAATTTTGTTCAAGATAAATTCCCCGGCTTGTTCCAATAACATCTAACTATTCTTTTTTTCTTTTGGCTAAAGATATAAATCTTGCGCTATTATTTGCAAAATCACTGTTCTACTTAACAAACTCAAGGGTGTATTCCGAAACGTAGTCGCCTTTGTCGGCATAATTATCCTTATAAAACAAACGCGCTTTTTGGCCTAATCGTACCGAAGAAAGCTTGTTTTTACCATTAGCCACACTGCTTTCGGGCTGTAAAGATGGGTACCAGAGGGTATGCCCGGGTTTGCTTACCAAAAGCTCAGGTTTCGACCAATCCTGGGAATTGCTGCCAATTCCCAGATCAGCATGTTTGTTAAAAGAAACATAAATGCTGCTCCCTACCCACGAGGGTCCTTCGGCTTTCGCCATAAGCATCACCCAGCAATTCAGGTAAACATTCCAGCTAACAGAAGGTCCCCAATAATATTTTGATGTTGGCGAGGAAGTTGGTCCTCCGCCCTGTGTTAAAGGGATTTGCAGCGCCCTTACCGGCTTGCCGGCGCCGTTATATGGCGCATCAAAACTTTTACCATCCCAGCGGCGGCCCTTGCCCTCCGGATGATCGAGGTCGGCAATTGCTATACGTGCCACGCTGATGCACTGCCCCTGCCATTCAGTTTTGGGGTCATAAGTACTTGCTGCATATTTGCCCGGGTAGCCGTATTCGCCATAAAACAGGTAAAGGTATTTACCGCTTGCCACAGCCGAAGGATCACCGGTCCCGCCGGCAAAATTGACGGCCGTATTATTCGGTTTCAGGATGAGCCTGGGTTGTTCGTCTTCGGTGAAGATACCTTTGTTGGTCCAGCTTTTGCCGCCATCGTCGGAGCGCATGATACCAATACGGCACACGGCTGCTGCCGAAGCGGGCCCTTTTAAGCCCTGTGGCCAGTTGGCATCAATATAGCCCTTGCCAGTTTGGCTATCATAGGGCAGGGTAGAAGGGTAGTTTTCGTTATGATAAAGCGCATATAGCTTTTTGCCGCTGATGTCGGTTTTATCCTGATATACCGATTCAAACCAAACGGCACCATGTAAACCTGGAGATCCGGGTTTAACGTTCGGCGGCATTTTAGGTACGGTAAAATCGCCAGGTTTGCTGGCAAAAGCAGCATCAATGGTAGCGCCATCGGCAAACATCAGATTGTTTGAGTCGCCCCAAAGCGGGTCCTCGCCATATTTGCCCGGGAATATCCTGAAGGTGTCTGCTACCCAAACTTCAGACATGTTACAATCCACAAAGGAATTAAAGGTTGCTGCGGGGTTGGGGTGGAGTATAAAATGCTTTTTTGGCGCAGCGTGCCCAATGTTTTTAAACGCAGCGCTTATCACAAGTGCCACTGATAGTGTGATTGTTGCAGCGAAAAATACGCGCAGCCTGTTCGATAGCATATATGTTTTTATGAATTTTATGGTGGGATCAGCAGCTTTATGGCTTCCTCTTATCCTTTCATCTCCTCTTGTATAGCCCTCACAAATTCGTTGAGGTGCCGGGTGCCGATTATATAAACCAGCCCATCACGATCAGTAAGGTGCACCGCATCCTTGCCGGAAGTATAAAATCGAATAGTGCCTTTCTGGTGCAGGTTATAAACCGGGTTGTTGAAAAAATACCTGCTATAAATTCCCTTTTCAACTTTAACGATGCTGTTTAAATCGATCTTCACAAGCCGGGTGGTCCAAAGCCCGTCAATCAGTACACTACCATTGATCACGCGGGTACGGAAATGGAGAAAAAAGCCCATAATGATCGATATTGTAATAATGCCAAATCCCGCCACTGCCAGAATATCGGCTTTCTCGTTTACATCTGTAAAAAAATTGAAGGTATACGCAGCAAAACAAAACATAGCCAGCACCAGGCGAATGGTTATAGGTATCCATTCGCGGCCCAGGTATTGCTTTTCGATGAAAACGGGTTTATCGCTCATTTTTCAAATTGAAACCAGTTCGAAGATAGTAACTTTTTTAGTTTTCGCGCTTATTTTGTATCGGTTATCCGGGCGGTAACCGGCGATCCAAATGATATCGCCATTGCCGTTTACCAGGATAGGTATTTTTACCTTTTCAACTAAAGGAATTTTCAGGCCGATAAAAAAATCGCTCAGTTTTTTTCTGGTTTTCATACCCAGGGGGTAAAAATAGTCGCCCTGCTGCCAATTTCTAAGGGTAAGTGGGTATTCCAGCAGGTTTTCGTCTATCGACACCGAAAACGGGTTGTTTTTAACGATCGACAATTCGCCGGGGCGTTTAATATTTAGCAGGGTATTGGCAAATTGCACCTGCTCATCATTACCAAGGATGCTGATAGCAATTGCTTTTGTCCCGGCTTTTGGAGACAGGATCAGGCTATCACGATCCAGTAAAAGACTAAACGCTTCAGATTCAAATATGCGCCCGGAGTGTTTGCCCAGCGCGCCTATGATATCGGCTACTGTTGATCTATTAAATCCAAAATCATGGAGCAAGCCGTATAGTAACAAACTTTGAGGGTTCAATTCTTTTACTGCATCGATCGAAAGATAAAAGGAGTTGTTTTTTGCAACCAATATTTTTTTCCTTAGCTCCGCAAGTGTCTGTTTAAGCAATTCTTCCAGGCCCCGAAAATGTTCGAGATTTTGTTCAAAAGTATCTTCCAGTGCCGGGTTTAGCTCTTTCAGTTTAGGAATAACTTCCAGCCTGATCTTATTACGTGCATATTTTACCGAGGCATTTGAGCTGTCTTCGCGGTATGGCAGCTGGTTATTTTCAATAATAGCCGCAATATCGCTGCGCTTTAAAAACAGCAAAGGGCGCGTCAGATCGCCGTTTTTAGGTAGGATGCCATGTAAACCTGCAATTCCGGTGCCACGTGTCAGGTTAAGCAATATAGTTTCGATAGCGTCGTTTTGATGGTGCGCAAGAGCGATAACATCGTAGCCTGCCTCCTGACTGATCTGTTTAAACCATTGGTATCTTAAAGTTCTTGCAGCCATCTGGATCGATATTTTCTCGTTGGCGGCAAAATCGGTGGTGTCAAAATTGATGGTGTGTACTGGAACGTCCAGTTGTTCGGCAAATCCTTTTACAAAGGCCTGATCAGTATCAGATTCTTCGCCGCGCAATTGAAAATTACAGTGTGCAATGCCGAAGTTGTAATTGGCAGCTTTAAGTAAATGGGCCAGCAGAACAGAATCCATGCCGCCGCTTACTGCTGCCAGAACCCTGTGCTGGGGTCCGAAAAGATTATTCTTTTCAATAAAATGAACGAAAGACTCTACCGGCAGCATCACCAAAATTATTAATTTAATAACCTCATCCAAAAAAGTAATTTTGCGCCGTGATCAAATATCTGTTTTCCTTTTTTTTGCTGATGGTGGCTTCGGCTGTTTTGGCCCAGCAAAAATCGGTCATAAAAATCATCAAATCATCAAGCGTACAAGGCGCCAAAATTAACGGCGTAGATGTATTGAAGGTTTATGATGCCATATTTGAGCAGGACTTTTCAACCCTGCAGTCTGATAGTGCCTATTTTAACCAGAAGGCTAATACCTTCGATGCTTTCGGCCATGTTGTGATCACCCAGGGTGATACCATGCATATTTATTCCGACATACTCAATTATGCCGGTAATACCAAGGTTGCTATCCTGACTGACAATGTTAAAATGGTCGACAAAGACGCTACGCTTACGACAAATTTTCTGACCTACAATACAGCAACACGCATAGGTACCTATACCGGTGGAGGCAAACTGGTTAATAAAGACAATGTACTTACCAGCACAAACGGATATTATTATGCACATACCCGCGATTCCTATTTCCGGTATAATGTGCGACTCACAACGCCGGATGCACTCACGGTAACGGATACGATGCGCTATAATTCGGGCACCAAGATCGCTTACTTTTATGGCCCTACCAATATCTATGGCAAGAAGAAAGGGAAAGACAACGACACGCTCTATACCGAAAACGGCAGCTATAATACCAATACCGAACAGGCTTTTTTCGGCAAGAAAAACCTTTACCGGCAGAACACTAAAACACTTACCGGAGACAGCTTATTTTACGATCGAAAGAAAGGATTTGGTCATGCGATTAAGCATATTATTTTTAATGATAAGGAACAAAAAATGACCCTAAAGGGCGATTTGGCTGACTATTTTAAGTCGACCGAACGCGCGGTAGTTACCAAAAATGCCTACGCAGTTATTGTGACCGAAGAAAAAGATACCACTAAAAATGATTCGCTCAGGCAAAAGATCGTACCAGCTGATACCGCAAAAAAGGGTATTGCTGATACCATCAAAATGCCGGCCCCTAAACTGAAAATGCCGGTATCCAATTCCGGTATTAAAGCTGTTCAAAAAAATCCTGCAAAGCCCTCGGTTAAGCCTGTGGCACCAAAGCTATCTTCAACGGCAAAAAGTGATACGGCAAAGACAGTTAAAAAGGGCAGTCCGCTTACCATGATCGACCTTCCGGTTGATTCATCCATTCGTAAGAAAGACACAGCCCGGATGAAGCACGATTCGATCTTTATTTCGGCAGATACCTTAGAGACGCAGATCGTAACCTACAAAGAGCAGAAGGAATTGCAGGAAAAAATGCGGTTGGCGCATTTTAAAGATACAACGGTGCACCCGCAATCCATCGTTTATAAAGGGCCGGTGAAACATATTGATCTTGCGCCACCCAGGATGCAGCCGGATACTACGGTATTTCATAAGCACTTTTTCGACGGCTTTAAGACGAAGGAGTACATAAAAAAGAATACCGACAAAAAGCCCGGTGTCAAATTATCTGCAGATGTAGCCGGAAAGCCGGTAAAAAGGATTAGTAAACAGGATAGTATCAGGCTTTCAAAACAGATCGATTCAGTCTTTCTGGTGCGCAAGATAAACTTGCAGGATACTGCCAGAGTGAGGATATTGAGTGCCTTCCATCATGTTAAATTATTTAAATCCGATCTTCAGGGAGTAGCCGATTCGGCATTTTACAGTGCAGCAGATTCAACCATTCGTTTGTACGTTAATCCGCTGGTATGGACCCAGGGCTCGCAACTGGCCGCGGATACCATCAATTTGCAGATGCGGGATAAAAAACTCAATAACATGGAGCTTTATCCGAATGCTTTTATTGTAAATATTGAAAAGGACGATTCCCTGCATTTTAACCAGGTAGCGGGGAAACGTATGCGCGGTTTTTTCAGAAATGATAAACTTGAAAACATGTTTGTTGCCGGCAATGCCGAAACCATTTACTTTGCCCGCGATAGCACCAAAAAGGAGGTAACCGAAATGCAGCGCTCGCTGAGCAGTCGCATCCATATCCGCTTTAAAGATGGGAAAGTAGCTGCAATGACCTTTTCGGTAAAGCCCGAACACCGGTACGCACCGATAAGCAAGTTTACGGAGGAAGACAAAACCTTAAAAGGCTTCACCTGGAAGCCAAAAGAGCGCCCTGTTTCCAAAGAATCTATACTGCCTTCCTATCATAAAAAAGCACCCGAAGTAAAAAGCAAGGCAAACAAACCACCAGGTAAAGGTAAGGCTCCTGCAAAAGGACCGCCCGGGAAAAGTCAAACGCAGATCAAAGCTGCCGGAGATACTGTTAAAAGTACAAAAACAATTGTCCTGCCAGCAAAAGCGGATAGTTTGAAGAAAGATACCTTAAAAAAATTGATCGATACTTCGACGGTAAAAAAGGCTATTACAAAGCCTCAGCAATAGCTTGCTGTTGCAGGAAGGCAACTAGTTTTTCAACAGCCCTTGCCCGGTGACTTAGTTGGTTTTTTTCGTCAAGGCTCATTTCAGCGAAAGTTCTGTCAAATCCATCCGGTTCAAATATAGGGTCGTAGCCGAAACCACCCTCGCCGGATCGCTCAGTACGAATGGTACCATATACTGTTCCTTCAAAAAGATATTCAGTACCCTTCCATAGCAGCGAAATTATGGTAATGAAGCGGGCCCGGCGATTTTCCTGTCCTGCCAGATTCATTAATAGCTTGTCGATATTGGCACTATGGTTCCCATGCTGGCCAGCATATCGGGCCGAAAAAACACCGGGTTCTCCATGCAGCGCGTCTACTTCCAATCCGCTATCATCGCCAAAACAGTTGAGGTGATACTTTTCAGAAATAAAATGACTTTTGATCGAAGCGTTTTCGGCGAACGTTGTACCGGTTTCGTCAATATCATCATAACAGCCAATATCATTCAGTGTCAGAAGCACTATGCTATTACCAAGTTTAGCGGCAACCTCTTCTATTTTGTGCTTGTTATTTGTAGCAAATACGAGTTGTAAGGGCATGTTACAATATTTTCACCTGCTCCCAAAAGGCTTTTTTGTTGACAGTATTATTCATCATTTCTTCAAAAGCAAAGGTGTATAAAAGCTTAACACCCCCAATTTCTTCAACCGCATTAAACCGCGTAGGCTCGAACGCATCCGGTAATGAATCCTTGCCGAGGATGATGACGGTTTTTGAATCAAAATAAGTTATTAAAGCAGTATATCCTTTTTCAATTTGCTTAGCCAGATTGACAATGGCCACATCATCCCTGTTTAGTCCTCTCGCAGTAAGTACGCTTTCAAGTGCCGTCAGATGATCACCCTGCATAAATTCGTCATTCTGATAACTGGTCAGTATCAGCAGGTTTTTTTTGTTCAACCCCAGGTAATTAAAGCTCAGCACAGGCGTTTCAATAGTGAGCGTTTCGGTAGTTGGTGCTGTATACTGTGCCTTATCTTCATCAAGAAGATAAATTTCATCCTGGAGAATGAAACGCAGGGCATTGTTATCTTCCACTTTCACTTTTAACATAATTTAACCAAAAATAGTTAATTGTTAGCGCCATTATAAGCATATTCGCACAAAATATTCATGCACATTGTGCTTATAAATTTGCACCTTTGCATGTTTTGTACATAAAGAAGTAGATGAGAAAAATCGGGATATCCCTAATATTGAGTTTGGTTTTAAGCGTATCGTTTGTAAGTGCACAAACACCGCGCACGCTTGATAAGATAGTAGCTGTAGTAGGTAGCAGTATAGTGCTTAAATCAGATGTTGAATTGCGTTACGCTAATGCGCTGGCCTCTGGTATGCCGCCTAATGAATCGTATAAATGTGATATAGTACAAAACTTTATTACACAGAAATTATTGGCCCAGCAGGCGGTAATAGACAGCGTTACGGTGAAGGATGATGAAGTTGATAACGAAGTTGATCGCCGGATGAGGTCCATGACATCACGCGCCGGTGGTCAGGAAAAACTGGAGGGTTTTTTGGGTCGTTCCATCATCCAGTATAAAGATGAGATCCGCGACGATATTAAAGAAAACATGGTTGCCCAGCGTATGCGGGCCAAGATCACCGAAAAGGTAAGCGTAACGCCCCTGGATGTAGAGAATTATTTTAAAAAGCTGGGCAAAGACAGTTTGCCGACCTTTAACAAAGAAGTAGAGGTGGGCGAAATTGTTTTCCAGCCAAAACTTGACCACGACGAGAAACAGATTTACAAAGAAAAAGCCGAAGAGTTACTAGCGAGGATCAAGAAAGGCGAAGATTTTGGTACACTGGCCCGCTTGTATTCAAATGATACCGGATCTGCATCAGATGGCGGCGATCTGGGGTTTGCTGATAGAAATACTTTTGTTAAGGAGTTTGCAGCCTGGGCGTTCAAGTTGAAAGCAGGTGAAATATCTCCGGTTTTTGAAACGGAATTTGGTTTTCATTTTTTGCAGGTGATAGAGCGCCGTGGAGAACAGGTGCATGTACGCCATATTCTGGTAACACCTAATATCACCCAGGCCAGCCTCGAAAGAGCTAAGCTCAAAGCCGACAGCGTTTATTTGCTGTTGTCAAAAAACAAGAATGTTACTTTTTCTGTAGCCGCCAATTTTTATTCGGATAATAAAGACACCAAATACAATGGTGGTATGTTGCTGAATGCCGATAATGTTGAATCGCGTTCAACTTATATTCCTACAGATAAATTGGATCCAATGGTAGCGCTGACTGTTGATACCATGAAGGTTGGTGGAGTATCAGCGCCAAAGTTATTTGTTGAGCAAACCGGCAAAAAAGACTATAAAATTTTGTACCTGAAATCGGAAACGGATGCTCATAAGGCAAATCTGAAACAAGATTACCCTAAGATCAAAGAGGCAGCACAGGAAAATAAGATCAACCGGACCATAAGTGAGTGGTTTGAAAAAAGAAGGAAGGAGACTTTCATCAAGATCGATCCGGAGTTTGTTGTGTGCCCGCAGATCAAAGGCTGGGCCAATACACCTACAGAAGTACAAACCACCAAAACGCCCTGATCTTATGCCATACCGAACCGATGTAGAAGCTGCCGATGCGCTGAAAGAGGCCTACGGGCAAATCACTTCAGAAATTGGAAAAGTTATCGTCGGACAGGATGAAGTAGTTAAGTCGGTACTCATCTCTATTTTCAGCAATGGACATTGTTTGCTGGTTGGTGTGCCCGGATTGGCCAAAACCCTGCTTGTGCAAACCGTTGCCCGTGTCCTCGACCTTGATTTTAACAGGATTCAATTTACCCCAGACCTGATGCCTTCAGATATTATCGGCTCAGAAATATTGGGGGAGGACAGAAATTTTAAGTTTATAGCAGGTCCTGTTTTTGCCAATATCATACTTGCCGACGAGATCAACCGTACTCCGCCAAAAACCCAGGCTGCCTTGCTGGAAGCCATGCAGGAAAAAGCAGTGACCGTTGCAGGGGTAACGCATAAACTAGCTAAACCTTTCTTCGTACTTGCCACACAAAACCCGATCGAACAGGAGGGCACCTACCCGTTGCCGGAAGCACAGCTAGACCGATTTATGTTTAACGTGGCGCTCGACTATCCAAGCTTTGAGGAAGAGTTGCAGATCGTAAAAAATACAACGAGCTCGGTAGTGCCTGAAGTAAAAAAAGTATTGAACGCTGAGCAGATCATTTATTTTCAGCAATTGGTGCGTAATATTCCGGTTGCTGATAATGTGCTGGAATATGCTGTCAAACTCGTTGCTAAAACCCGCCCCCATGCCGAATCTGCCAGCCCGGAAATAAAGCGACTATTGAACTGGGGCGCTGGTCCGCGTGCCTCGCAATTTTTAATACTTGGCGCTAAATGCCATGCAGTTATCAATGGTAAATACTCACCCGACATTGAAGACGTAAAAGCCATAGCAAAGCCAGTGCTACGTCACCGTATCATCCGCAGCTACCACGCCGAGGCAGAGGGACTGTCGGCAGATGCTATTATTGAGCGGTTACTGTGAGGTGATTTGTTGAAACGTTGTAATGTTGGAAAGTTGCAATGTTGATCAAATCTTTCGGACTTTGGCGGACTTCCCGACTTTCTGACTCCCTACTGTTCTACAGCCGAAAAAACTTCCAGTAAAATATTCCAGCGATGATTTTCGTCTATTTCCCAGATGCGGACATAGTTGTAATCGCTAACTACATCACCTTTTTTGATGCGGGCAGTGCCGTAGCTGTAAGCCAGGTCGTTACTGCTTGAGCGGCCAACGTTCAGGGTGCTGGCGGTGATACTTATTCCCTCATTATTGATAAATTTCATGATTTTGTCGGGGCCTGTTATCGGCTCAAAACCAGGGAAATAATAGCGCCCTTCCGGACTTAAAAACTCTTTGTAACTAGCCAGAGCCGACTTTGTAAGTTCCTCGTTAAAGGTTTTATCGGTGGCCATAATTATGCCTTTGCCTGCAAAAGGATCTTTTGACGGGCCGGTATGTTTTGAAGTATCCGGCTGTTTGAAGTCGATCAGTTCTTCCTGTTCAGCTTCAGGGTGTTGAATGCCAAGATCTATCAGCAGTTTTAACTTATTGTCGGCAGCATCAAGGTGCCATACAGAAACATAATGCCCGAAAACCTTATCATCTTCGCTTGTTTTATCGTTTTGATAAGTATACGGTCCGGCGGTAAATGCCAGGTCGCCATTGGCCGAAATACGTGCAAATTTAGGCTCCCACTTCAATGCACCCGGTTGCTTGTCAATTGAACTGTAAAAATCGGTTATCTTAATAACCCGTGGTTTAAACACAATACCTTCCGGGTCGGTAACTGCCAGGAAAGCATCTTTAATGCCTTTACGTTCTACCAGCCTGTTAAAGGCTTTTTCGGCATCAATTACTTTGCTTACATCTACTTTTGGGTTTTGCGCAAAAGCGGTAATATGTAAACTTAAAAGCGCAGCTACCGCTAAAACAACTCGTCTCATGCTGGTATTTGGGTTATGGGCTATGGTATTCAATTTGAGTAAATCAGCCTAATTTGTTTTAGGTTCAACCCGTACAATTAACGGAATTATCTGTTATAAAGTACAAATATCTTTTTTTTGTTTGGATTTTAAATTTTACTCCAGTTGGTGCCTTCTTTACCATCCATCAGCTGAAAGCCAATCTCCTGAAGTCCATTCCTGATCTTGTCTGAAGTAGCGTAGTCCTTATTGGATTTTGCTTCATTACGCAGGTTAACGATCATGTCCAATACTTTAGGCAGATCGTTATTAGCAGCCTGCTCGTTTTTTAAACCAAGTACATTTTCTACAAAGTCATGCATCAGTTGGCTGAGTATCGCCAGGTTTTCAGCATCTATCTTCAGTTTGCCATCTTTAACGGAGTTAACAATACGGGCCGCTTCAAAAAGCTCAGCGATCAACACAGGGCTGTTAAAATCGTCGTTCATGGCATCATAACAACGCTGACGCAATGCAGTAACATCAACTTCGCTGGAGGCAGAAGCTTTAAGTCCGTCAAGCAATGCGAGGGCATTCATCAGGCGTTTAAAACCTTTTTCTGATGCTTCCATCGCTTCATTGCTAAAATCGAGCGTACTACGGTAATGGGCCTGAAGCATAAAAAAGCGCACCGTCATCGGGCTATAACCCTTATTCAGCAGCGAGTGGTTTCCAGTGAATAGCTGTTGCGGAAGAAAGCTATTGCCTAATGATTTTGACATTTTCTGCCCGTTAACGGTCAGCATATTGGTATGTATCCAATAGTTTGCCGGTATTTTATTGCAGGAAGCTATGTTTTGGGCAATTTCGTTGGTATGATGTGTCGGCATAAGGTCAATACCACCACCATGTATATCAAATTGCTTGCCCAGATATTTATTGCTCATAGCCGAACATTCCAGGTGCCAGCCAGGAAAGCCGAGGCTCCAGGGCGATGGCCATTTCATCAGGTGTTCAGGTTTTGCTTTTATCCAAAGGGCAAAATCCAACTTGCCCAGTTTTTCATCCTGTCCGCCCAGATCGCGGGTATTGTTGATCAGATCCTCAAGATTTCGTCGATTGAGTATGCCGTAATCATGAGATTTATTATAACGCTCAACGTCGAAATAAATGGAGCCATTAACCTCATAGGCAAACCCTGCAGCAAGTATCTGTTTCACCAACTCAATTTGCTCAATAATATGGCCCGTTGCAGTGGGTTCTATGCTTGGTGGCAGCACATTAAATACCTGCATTGTATCATGAAAATCGACAGTGTATTTCTGTACGATCTCCATCGGTTCCAATTGTGCTAACTTTGCTTTCTTTTCAATTTTATCTTCACCCTCATCGCCTGCGTCGCCTTCCAGGTGTCCGGCATCGGTTACATTACGTACATAGCGTACTTTAAAACCTAAATGGACCAGGTAGCGGAAAATCAGGTCGAATGAAATAAACGTGCGGCAGTTGCCCAGGTGAACATCGCTGTAAACTGTGGGCCCGCAGACATACATGCCCACATGAGGCGCTGCAAGAGGCTCAAATTGTTCTTTTTTACGGGAAAGCGTATTATAAACAAACAAATTTTGTTCCATGCGCCAAACTTACGATTTTTTAGCAGGGATGCTAAATGAGGGTATAAGCACAGTAAAGTTTTTTATCATCTGGATGCAAAGATTTTAGTTTAACGCTGTTTTTCTGATTTAAAGCCCAAACCCACTAAAGTATTCAGGTCACTCAAACAAACGGTACTTAAATTATTGAAGTTTCCATTTTATAACCCCGAATTTACCAAGTAATAAAGTTAAACCATAGGTAAGATCGATCTCAAACCATCGGTGTGAAATATTTGCTCTCCCTGGAAATTTATGATGGTTATTATGATAGGCTTCGCCAATAAATAAAAGATCAACAGGGAAAATGTTTTTGGAATAATTTTCCATCCCGAAATTTACATACCCGAATTTGTGGGCGCACCAATTGATAATAGTGCCCTGGAATGGACACATGATAACCGTAATTGGAAGCAAAAGATACATCCACCAGGAAGTGGCGAAAATTATATAGAAAAGTAAATAAAATGCTATCCAACAAACCCTTGATGGCCAGGTGTGTGTAATGCGGTCAAAGGCATCCCTCCTGGGCAGATCTCTGGCATATTTGGGGTCGACCTGGGTTTTGCCGATATAAATATTGTTATAACTATTTCTTGTTTGCCACATCGTACATATTAAATACGGGCAGCTTAGCAGGTTTTTTTCATCTGCCTAAAAAACAGGTTTATTGCAGTACAAAATCGTATATCTATACTTTTTCGCGCAGTTTGAAACGAGAGCTAATCAGGCTGAATATTCATGTAAGTGTGCTATGCCCGGGCGGCATGAATACTTCTATTGGCTTAACATTAGCCAATAAAGCAATGCCTTTATTAAACCGGCTGTCGGTTATGGATCCGGAAGAAGTTGCCCCGATAGCTATTGCAGGCTTGTTAAAAAAGAAGGCTGTAATTATACCCGGCCTGTTGAATCGCTGGTTTATTTTGATGGATCGCTTGCTCCCCGAATTTTTAAAAAAAATGATCATCAAAAATACCTCAAACAAAATTGACCCAAATTCGCGGTATAATAATTATTACGAGGCTAAAGCAACGGTGTTTCAAGCGCAATGAATAATGGAGCAGCTGTTTTATAACAATTGGAAAAAATCGAATAATGAATATCGTACGTTTTAATGATTTAATCATTATTCATTAATCCCTAAAAGAGTAATGATTAAATCATCAAAACACCACGTCACTTCTCACCGGGTAATGATCGGAAAGCTTTTTTGTGATGACCTTATAATTTCTGACCTTGAAATTTTTGGTAGCCAGGATATAATCGATCTGAAAGTTGGGGAAACTACCATTATAGGTCCGCCCCAGACCAGACCCCTGTTCAACAAAGGCATTGACCAGGTCTTTACTAATTTCATTGACCGCATAGGAACTGGGCGTGTCGTTAAAATCGCCAGAAATAATATAAGGATAATTACAAAGCTGTGCGTTTGCTTTGATCTTGTTTACCTGTTCACTGCGTTTCAAAAAAGCGGTCTTTAACTTGCTGCCCAGTCGCAAAGCTGATCCTTTTTCGGGTTTATCGCTGGTTTGGGCAACGTTGTTCAGGTAACGATAATCGTCCGGGTCGAAACGGATAGATTGCAGGTGAACACTATAGAACCGAAAAACTTTATCTCCTTTTTTCAGATCCAAATACAAACACTGGTTTTCGCTCGAATGCTCGGATAATTGGATCAGGCCATGCGCTACAATCGGAAAACGCGAGAATATCGCCATACCTATCGCTTCATCCTGGTTGCTTCGCACCTTTTCAAAATAATAAAACCGGCTACCCATAATGCGTTGGATGGAATCGAGCATATCATATTGCCCTTTGGTGCGGGTATAAAATTCCTGCAGGCCTATAACATCAGGTTTTTCGTCTCTGATGATCTGCAGGATCTCCTGTTTGGTCGACAGGTCGTTCTTTGATCCATATCGCTTAAAATTGTGAACGTTATAGGTCATGATGCGTATCAATCCAGTCTGAGCAGTATAACTATCAGAACCGGAAAAACGAAGTCCGATATTTTTGTTGAGTATTTTCCAGCCAAACAGGATACATACAATGGATAAAAAAGTCAGTTTCCATTGCCGCAGTAGCCACCATCCAATCATCAATAGGTTGCCCAAAAGCAGGAAAGGATAAGCCAAACCGAAAAAGGCGATCGGCCAGAATTTGACCGGGTTGGTAATAGGTGCAAGGTAACTTAACAGGAGTCCGGTACAAAGCAGGACATTGACCCAAAGGAAACACCTGTCAATAAAGCTACGCTTTTTTTTAGCCCTCATTGTCTTTGCTGGCTCTGAATAGTATTTCTTTCTCCTGCTTGCTCAGGCTATCATAGCCTGATTGCGAGATCTTATCCAGGATGCGGTCAACATCTTCCTGTCGCGGTAATTTGTTGCTGGGTTTAGCCGGGTTTTTGGTAGCAACTTTCAGTTTCGACCGTTTCTTGAAAAGTTTATTGAAGTAAGCCACCATGTCGTTGCCGCGCTGTAATTCTTTAATATATAGAAAGCCGAATAGTGCGCCACCAAGGTGCGATAATTCTCCGCCTGCATTAAAACTGGTAATGCCGAAGAAATCGACCAGGATCACAAACAATACGATCCATTTAAGCCTCACCGGGCCGATAATAAAAACATACACCTCATAATCGGGCAGCAGGGTGGCCGTGGCTACTACAATAGCCATAATAGCCGCAGATGCCCCCTGAAGCGTACCTATATTTGCGTCGTGTACCAATAATGGCGAAATGTTATAAAAAAGAACATAAAAAAATGCGCCGGCCAACCCGCCCAGGAAATACAGGCCTATTACGCGATGCTTGCCGAGGTATTCTTCAAAAATCTGCCCCATCCAATACAGCCAAAGCATGTTGAAAAAGATATGGAAGATATCATAATGCATGAACATATAGCTCACCGGCGTCCAGAAACGACGCAGTAGTAGCGGCAGGTAGGACGGCATAGTAAGATAGTCGTCGGTTACACTGCTGATAAAATTATGGCCCCGGCCAAGGATAAAAGGTTCAAGAGTTGCCGGTATATGAATTACAAGGAATACAATAATATTGATCCAGATCAGCAGGCTAATCCTGCTGCCGGAGTGAAGCATCTTTTGTTGTATTCGTTCCCAGGCTGTACTCATATTTTATACTTTGCTTTCGATGACAATGTTCTGCTAATAAAAGGTGTTTGACCGTCTGTTGCCCCATATTTTTATCAAAATAAAGCCAAATAAAGCACCACCAATATGCGCAAGGTGTGCAACATCATCACCTTGGGATTGGTGCAAACTGCTATAAATTTCAAACAGCACATAGGCAGAGATAACATATTTTGCTTTGATAGGGACAGGGATGAAAAAGATCAGCAGTTCCATATTTGGATAGAGCGTAGCAAAGGCAACCAATATTCCAAAAATAGCCCCTGATGCACCTACAACTGGTATGTTATAAATGTCATATATTTTTTGGGCGGTTTGAATGCCACCATATTGATAATAAGTTGCTTCAACAATAGGGCTAGGCAATACCATACTGCCAGTTAAACTATGTATTTCTATTGCCTGAATAACCATCTGCAACAGTATTGCACCGATACCGCAGATCATGTAAAGGTTAAAGAATTTTTTCGAGCCCAGGCTGTATTCTAAAATCGGACCGAACATGAAAAGGGCAAACATGTTAAATAACAAGTGCGCCGGTTGTACCAGGATCGGGGCATGCATGAACATGTAGGTAATAATTTGCCAGAGTCTGAAGTGCGGCGAAGCAAAATAATAGATGCCCAGGTTTGCTTGCATATCAAACTGATTGCGCAAAACAAGGTCGGCAATGGCGAAAATAATATTGATGATCAGCAGGTTTTTTACTACCGGTGTTAAATTGGCGAATGGTGATTGCCTGTATTGACTCATTGTGTTTTAATTGCTTTATTTTTCAAATCTTTCAGCCAGTTCAGCAAGCGTAAAAGTACTGATTATTGGCTTTCCGTTTAATGCAACATTGGGCATCTGGCAGGCAAAAAGCTGGTCGATCAATAAATTCATTTCTTCGAGCGATAACCTGCTGCCATTTTTTGTTGCTGCATTGCGTGCCAGGGTACGTGCCAGCACATCACGCTTATCCAGTTTTAGTATAGTAAGGTTGTTTTTAAACCCTTCCAGCAAATGCTCCAAAAGGGCATGTTCAGAAACATTACCCAGATCGGCAGGAATACCTTCCACTACAACTGTGTTTTTACCAAACTCCCTGATGTCAAAACCCAGCGCACGCACGTCAGGCAAAAGTTCCTTTAATAACTCAAAATCACCCCCGTTTAGTGTGACCGATTGCGGAAACAGACTTTGCTGGCTCACACCCGAATGATGCTCCAGCTGTTGTAAAAATCGTTCGTACAAAATACGTTCATGCGCCGCCTGTTGGTTGATCAACATAAAGCCCGATTTGATCTGCGACAATATATACCGGTTATGTACCTGAAATAATTGCCGCTCGCTCGGTTTACTAACTTCCTGTTCTTCTACGGAAAATGCGGTTTCGTTATGCAGTTGATGCTGTTCGTTAGTTTCTTTTTTGCTGATCTCGTATAGCGTGTCCCAGTTTTGAGGGATGGCGGTTTTCTGGTAATTGCCATAATTTCGCAAAAACGGAATCTCGCGTTCGGTCGCTTTTTTCTCGTTAGCGAAGGGGTTGAAATTGGGATTAAAAGCGATCGTCGGCTGTACGATCTCCTCCATCGGTTTTTGCGTGATCAGGTGACCAATGCTGTTTTCCTGGTCGAAGTCGAGTGTGGGCGTTATGTTATATTTACCCAGGGACCGCTTTACAGCAGATCGTATAATGGCATAGATCGACTTTTCATCCTGGTATTTGATCTCGGTTTTTGTCGGATGTACGTTGATATCGATCTTAGCCGGGTCGATATCAATAAAAAGTACGTAAAGCGGAAAGCTTTCTTCGGGCAGCAGTTCTTCAAATGCTGCCAGCACGGCATGGTTCAGGTAAGCATCCCGTATATAGCGATTGTTGACAAAGAAAAACTGTTCGCCGCGGGTTTTTCGTGCAAATTCGGGCTTGCCAACATAACCCCGTAGTTTAATGATGGAAGTGTCTTCCTCTACCGGAACCAAACGCTGGTTGTAATTATTCCCGAGCAGGTGGATGATGCGCTGTTTTAACAATGTCGAGGGCAGATGATAAACTTCCTGCCCGTCATGATGCAGCGTAAAAAATATACCTGGGTTTGCAAGCGCCACACGTTGAAACTCATCAATAATATGCCGCATCTCAACCGGATTGCTTTTTAAAAAATTGCGGCGGGCGGGGGTATTATAAAAAAGGTTGCGGATAGCAATAGAAGTTCCGGTATTGGCCGAACAAGCCTGTTGGCTTACAACCGCCGAGCCTTCGATATTGATGCAGGTACCCAATTCATCGCCATGTCGGCGTGTTTTAAGCTCTACCTGTGCTATTGCTGCGATCGATGCCATGGCCTCTCCACGAAAACCCATGGTACGTATGGCAAACAGATCTTCCGCTTTGCGGATCTTGGAAGTGGCATGCCGCTCGAAACACATCCGGGCATCGGTAACACTCATGCCGCAGCCATTGTCGATCACCTGAATCAATGATTTGCCCGCATCTTTCAGGATAAGCTGTATTTTGTCGGCTCCGGCATCGATGGCATTCTCAACCAATTCTTTAACCGCCGAAGCCGGCCGCTGCACCACCTCACCGGCGGCGATCTGGTTGGCAACGGAATCAGGTAAAAGCTGGATGATATCAGGCATGTATAAAAATTATGTTTTGGAGTTGTGGTAAATTATTTAAGCGACCTATTATACCGATTGTTCGCGGGCAAATTATGGCTGTATTTAATGCACCATGAACGCATCGTTAATAACAAAAAGCACATTACCACTGGCTCCATATTTCGGTTGCTAAATTAGCGATTTGGGGCCACAAGTTTTCATAGGCAAAGTAAATCCTGAAGCGAGAGATCGATATTATTTTGCGATGTGATGGATTATTGATTAAACTCCGGCGTCATTTAATTGTTACGCTCATAATTAGGCAAATACAATATTGTAGTTGTTGATGTAACATAATATTTTGATAATTGTACATACTGAATTTTTATGAAAAAGCTGTTCCCCTTTTTGTTGCTTTTGGCCCTGGGCTGTAAAAAACAAGCCTATAATGCCGACCTGCTGGTGAAAAATGCCCTGGTGTATACGGTCGACAAAAATTTCTCGGTCGCTGAAGCCTTTGTGGTTAAAGGCGGCAAAATTCTGGCAGTAGGCAAGGCCGATTCGCTGGAGGCAATTTACACGGCCAAAGAGGTACTTGATGCTCAGGGAAAAGCAGTATATCCGGGATTTATCGACGATCATTCCCATTTTTCTGCCTACGGGCAGAGTTTGCAGGAGGTACACCTGGCAAATACCAAAAGCTGGGATGAAATTGTAGATTCGGTTTTGGTCTTTTCCCGGCGTAATGCTGATGGTTGGATCATTGGCCGTGGCTGGGATCAAAACAAATGGCCGGTTAAGCAATTCCCATCAAAAGAAAAGCTTGATTCTTTGTTCCCTGTCAGACCGGTGGTATTGCATCGAATCGACGGGCATGCGATCATTGCTAACCAGGCCGCTTTGAACCTGGCAGGCATTAAGCCCGGGCAAAAAGTAGCAGGTGGCGAAATTGTAACCCTAAATGGTAAACTTACCGGAGTTTTAGTAGATAACGCAGTTGGGATACTGACCCATAAAATCCCCGTACTTTCGGAACATGAGATCGATTCTGCATTGATAAGTGCGCAGCGCAATTGTTTTGCTGATGGTCTGACCACCGTATCTGATTGTGGCTTGCCTTACACTATGGTAAGTACCATTGCCGAATTGCAGCATAAAGGCTCGCTAAAGATCAGACTTTATGTATTGCTGTCTGATAAGCAGGAAAACTTCGATTACCTTTTTAAAAGGGGGGTATTTAAAACGCCTGGACTTAATGTTAGGGGTTTTAAATTATATGCCGATGGTGCATTGGGTTCGCGGGGTGCATGTCTGTTGCAACCCTACTCGGACCGCAAAAACTGGAAGGGATATTTGTTGAGCAATCGGGAACACTATGCTGATATTGCCGCAAAGGTTGCAGCTAAAGGTTTCCAACTATGCACCCATGCCATCGGCGATTCCGCCAACAGGATGATCCTGCAAGTGTATGCCTCGGTACTTAAAGGCAAAAATGATCGTCGCTGGCGTGTTGAACATGCCCAGATCGTAAACCCAGCCGACATGCATTATTTTGGCGATAATAATATCATCCCTTCCGTGCAGCCTACACATGCAACTTCTGATATGAACTGGGCCATTACCCGTCTTGGGGCAAGCCGTTTAAAAACAGCCTATGCTTACCAGGATATGCTTAAACAAAATGGGTGGCTGGCACTGGGTACTGATTTTCCGGTTGAAAATATCAGCCCTATCTACACCTTCTATGCAGCAGTTGTGCGCAAAGACCTTTCTGGAAAGCCCGAATCAGGGTTTCAGGTTGAAAATGCGCTCAGCCGCAAACAGGCCCTGCAGGGGATGACCATATGGGCTGCCCGGGGAAATTTTGAAGAAAATGAAAAGGGAAGCATTGAACCTGGCAAGTATGCCGATTTTGTGTTGCTTGATAAAGATATCATGAAAGTAAATGGTGACGAACTGCCGGGGGTTAACGTACTGAACACCTACGTGAACGGGGAGAAAGTATATGAGAAAAAGTAATTGGTGGGTATGCGTACTTGTTTTAACCGGCTTTGTTTTTACGCAGTCGGCATGTGGGCAAAATCTTTCGGTTCAGGCGCAGGCTTACCTGGATGAACAAAAAAAGGTCGAAAAAGCTACATCCTTACTCAACAACAAGCAGCAACTGGTTCCATTTATTGACCTGGGCGAGCTGAGAATTGCCAGTATCCATTTTAGTTTCACTTATGCGGCGGCTTTTGATAGCCTGGCCAATAAATATACAGCGCTACAGGTTATCAATGGTACCAATTATACAGGTACTAAAACGCTGGCCGAACTTAGCTTTGACACCAGAGTTTTTAATACGCTGATCGTACAGCTTTCGGATGCCGACCTGGCAAATCCGCAGATACTGGGCTTTATTAATGATAACAGCAAAATTAAAAATGTGGTGGTAGCCTATTTTGGAAAGGGCGAAAGTCTGCCACAACTCAATAGTATAACTGTGCCGGTGATCTGGTGCAGCGTTCAGTCTCAGGTTGCAGCGTATTTTAGTGCGCAGGCTTTGTTTGGCGGTGTAGCTATCACTCAAAAACTGCTTGCCGATTATTCAACAAAATACAGGGCTAACACAGGCTTTACTACCCAAAAAATACGACTGGAATATTCCGTTCCGGAAGCAACAGGCATACAGTCAGACAACCTTTCAGAAATAGACAAGATCGCTGATGAGGCCATACGTAATCAGGCGACCCCGGGCTGTGTAGTACTGGTAGCCAAAGACGGTAAGGTGATCTTCAATAAAGCCTATGGTTACCATACGTATGATAAAGTTCAGCCGGATAGGTTGAATGATATATTCGACCTGGCTTCCGTTACCAAAGTATCAGCTACCACTATCGAAGCCATGCGTGTTTATGAAGAAGGTCGGCTTCATCTGGATTCGACCCTTGGTAGTTATATACCAATGGCGCGCCGTACGGATAAGAATTCAATTAGCATCAGGGAATTGCTGGAACACCAGTCGGGATTGATCCCGGATATCCAAACCTATGAAAAGCTGAAGCCTTCGGATATTAGCGTCGACTCTTCAGCTGTATACCCCAATAAAGTATCAGAACATTATTTCCTGCGTAAAGACTATTTCAAGGATGTAATGTGGGCCGATATTTTAAACTCTCCCTTAAAAACCAGAGGACAATACGTTTATAGCGATCTGAGTATGGTAGTGATGCAACAGGTTTTGGAAACCATAACGGCAACGCCATTGAATACCTATGTGCAGCAAAACTTTTATAATCCGCTTGGGATGCAAAGCGCCGGTTTTTTGCCGCTTAACCGCTTTCCCCGCTCGAGGCTGATACCAACCGAAGACGATGAAGTGTTCAGGCACAGTCTCCTGATCGGATATGTGCATGATCCTACCGCTGCAATGTTATCCGGCGTTTCGGGTAATGCCGGGCTTTTTGCGAGTGCCAACGACCTTGCAATTCTTTACCAGATGTTGCTTAACCGGGGAAGCTATGGCGGAGTTCAATATTTTAAGCCACAAACGGTCGACTTGTTTACTGCCAAACAATCAGCAGTTAGTCGCCGTGGACTCGGTTTTGACCGATGGGACCCGGTTGCTGATAAACATTACCCCTCCAAATTGGCATCCGATCAAACCTATGGACATACGGGTTATACCGGCACCTGCGTTTGGGTAGATCCAAAATACGGATTGGTTTATATATTCCTCTCCAATAGAGTGTACCCTAAAGTAAGCGACAAACTGTCCTCTCTGCAGATCCGCGGCCGTATCCAGGATGTGATTTATCAGGCTATTGGTAAAGGGCTCTAGGAAGAAATGCGGAATGTTTTTGAATTCGGAGTGCGAAGTGCCAAGTGCGGAATGTTTTTTAATGCGGAATGCGAAATGCCAAGTGCGGAATGTTTTTGAATTCGGAGTTCGAAATGCCAAATGCGGAATGTTTTTGAATTCGGAGTTCGAAATGCCAAGTGCGGAATGTTTTTGAATTTTACCTTCCGCATTAATTTTCATTTCGAAATTGACGCTTCGCATTCCGCATTTATTTTCTTCCGCTCCACGCTCCCCAAAAATATCTTTACAAAGCTTTAACACTAAATTTCTAAAATGCTGTTAAACTTGTACAAAGAAATATCGGCAGGAAAAGCGACCTTTATAGCTTATCCGGGATAGTTTCCTTACCACAAACACGAAGAGAAAAATCAAATTCATGAAAATTGGTATTGTTTGTTACCCTACCTTCGGCGGTAGCGGCGTTGTTGCGACCGAATTAGGTAAAGCGTTGGCCGACCGCGGGCATCAGGTACATTTTGTAACCTATAACCAACCGGCCCGCTTGGATTTTTTCTCCGAGAACCTATTTTACCATGAGGTAGCCGTATCCAAATACCCACTGTTTGAATATCCTCCTTATGAATTGGCACTGGCCAGCAGATTGGTGGATGTGGTACGTTTTGAGAAACTTGACATATTGCATGTGCATTATGCTATACCTCATGCTTCTGCCGCTTTTATGGCGAAGCAGATATTGATGACCTATGGAATTTATATTCCTGTAGTTACAACGTTACATGGTACCGATATTACGCTGGTTGGCAAGGACCGTACTTACAGCCCGGTAGTTACCTTCTCTATCAATAAATCTGACGGCGTAACTGCGGTATCAGAAAATTTACGGCAAGAGACATTTGAGTTTTTTGCTATTGAGAATGAGATCAGGGTGATCCCCAACTTTATTGATCTCAATCGCTTTAGCCTGAAGGCAAAGGATCATTTTAAAAAGGCAATTGCTCCGGCAGGTGAAAAAATACTGGTCCATACTTCCAACTTTCGTAAGGTTAAACGTACCAAGGATGTTATCAGGATATTTGCCAAAGTGATAGAAAAAATTCCCTCTAAACTATTAATGGTAGGCGACGGCGGCGAACGTACCGAATGCGAACAACTGGCCCGCGATCTTGGCGTTGCCGATGACGTGCGTTTTTTAGGGAAACAGGATGCTATTGAAGAGATATTATCTGTATCCGACCTTTTCCTGATGCCATCACAATCTGAAAGTTTTGGTTTGGCAGCGTTGGAAGCCATGGCCTGTAAAGTGCCGGTGATCAGTTCTAACGCCGGCGGCCTGCCTGAACTAAATGTTAACGGCGAAACTGGTTTCCTTAGAGAAATTGGTGATATAGACGGTATGGCCCAGGATGCGATCTATATCCTTGAAGACTCTGAGCGATTGAGTACGTTCAAAGAAAAAGCCCTGGCCCGAGCCAAACAGTTTGACCTTTCCCTTATTCTGCCTCAATACGAAAACTATTACCACGAAGTGATCGAGCGAAGCAGGGCACATGTGCTGTAAGAGGTTAATCACCATAAATAAACCCCTTAAGCTTTTACCTTTCACCTTTAACCTTTATCCTTTAACCTCTCACCCTTTACCTTTACCTTTACCTTTCACCTTTCACCTTTCACCTTTCACCTTTCACCTTGCTCCTTTCTCCTTTTTCACCTTTCACCTCAGCCTCACTCCGCTGAAGTAAACTTCAAACAAACCGGGTTGCCGATCTGGATGGAATTGCCGGTGGTGCTCAAACTCCCTGTTCCCGGGTTGATCTTAAATACCACAATATTATCACTGTCCTGGTTGGCAACCAGTAACCATTTTCCGGTAGGATCGATCGCAAAATCGCGCGGGTTTTTGCCATAGGTGGTATGGCGTTCCATAAAGGTAAGTTTACCATCTGCAGGATTTATAGCATAAACCAGTATTGCGCTGGCATCCAGGCGGTCAGTTGCATAAAGAAAATGGCCATCCGGCGTTATTTTTATCGCGGCTGCGCCGTTGGTGCCTTTCTGGTTCTCTTCTTTCATGCCTACGGTTTGTAATTCTTTAACATTTCCCCCGCTGTAAGCATAAACTGTAATGGCGCTGCCCATTTCCTGTAATAGGTATAAATATTTTTTATCTGGCGAAAAAACGAGGTGACGCGGGCCATTTCCCGGCTTTACGCTTATGCTGTTTTCTGGGGTAAGTGGGCTTGGTTTTCCAGCATGATAACGGGTGAAATTAAGTTTATCGGTCCCCAGATCAGTATACAGCAGGTATTTTTGATCGGGCGAGAAATAAGCGATATGCACATGCGGGCCCTCTTGCCTGGCTGCATCCGGACCTTTACCCTGGTCCTGAATAACCTGGGATGGTGCCTCCAGCGAGCCATCAGCTTTGATCGGTAATACCGAAAGATTACCACTTGAATAGTTGGCAACAAAAGCATTTCTGCGTTCAGCATCCAGGGTAATATAGCATGGGTCAGCGCCGGCAGAGCTAACTCGGTTTAGCTGTTTGATTGTTCCTACAACAGGTTCGAAAGTGAACGCACTGACACCGCCGTTTTTGCCATCTTCATTCACTGCATAGATGAATTTATTGTCTTTTGAAACTGTGAGGTAGGATGGGTTGCTTACATCGTCAATCTCGCTCAGAAACGCCAGCTTGCCGCTTTCTTCATAAAAGCGATAAACGTAAATGCCTTTACTTGATCCTTTGGTATAAGTACCAATAACAACATCATAGGTACTTGGGGCCGGTTTTTGCGCAAAAGCCTGTACCGAAAGCAGCAGTGTAACTGCCAGCAGAAATCTTTTCATATTTCAGGAATGGTTTTTCTTGCAAGATAGTAATAGGAGGTGAAAGGTGAAAGGATAAAGGTGAAAGCAAAAAGGTGAAGGGATAGAGTTTTAAGGAGATAGGTATGAGTGTAAAGGCGCCCCG
>Ga0164297_10000815_pt1 | contig 36279 bp, 39 predicted proteins | sample GEODES058metaG_FD_113539 | JGI IMG/M metagenome (GOLD analysis project Ga0164297, IMG submission 113539) | Dystrophic lake water microbial communities from Trout Bog Lake, Wisconsin, USA - GEODES058 metaG | ecosystem: Environmental > Aquatic > Freshwater > Lake | place: USA: Trout Bog Lake... | reverse complement strand
CCTTGGATAGATCCAAATCTATTCCTGAAAAATATTTATCTTGAAAGCAATCATTTTGCGCGGGATCCAATAAGTGAGTTAAAATACCAATAATTTCTTTACCATGTTCGGTCTTAGATATTTTATCAATTTCGTCAATAAAAATAATAGGGTTCATGCATTTTTTATCCATGAGAATTTGTACAATGTTTCCCCAAGTTGATCCCACATAGGTATAATTGTGGCCGTGTAAGCTAGATCCATTAGAATCACCTCCCATTTGTATCATTGCAAATGGTCTAGAAATGCCATTTTCATCCTTTAAGCAATCGGATAGCCCTTTTTTAGCGAGTGTAGTTTTGCCGACACCTGGTGGGCCCTCAAAACCGAAACAATAGCCGTCTTGTTTTCCATTAATCCATTGTCCGATTATTCTCTCTATTTGTTTTTTTGCTTTATCGTGTCCATGTACTGCATTATCTAATGTTGTTTTAACACTAGACATATATTTATTTATTTCAGAATATTTCGTTTCTATTTCTTGAATGGGAGCCTCCAAATCTTTATTAGTGTAATCGAGTGGTTCACTCAAGTTTGTTGATTTAGTAACCCCAAAAATATCATTTAATAAGGTCGAACAACTAACAAATGTATTAATAAATACTTCAATCTCCTTGACCAATTCCGACTTTGATTTGTTAGAATGTTTTATTTTAGAATAAGATAAATTCATTTTCAAAATGCAGTCATTTATTTTTATAATATATCCCATTAGGTCAGTTTTGTTGCATCCGATTAGTTCCTTCTTTATGTTCTCTATATTAACGTTATTCGCCTCATTTGCTTGACTATTGCTAGGACTTTTCAACTCCTTTATAGTATTCAGAATTTCAAGGCTTGTGTAACTCTCTTTAAGTTCTTTTTTACTTATATTATTTAATTTCAATAAATTTACATATTTGAGGCGTATTTCATCCATAATGTTCAAGATTGGTTCCTTTTTATAAACACTAAAGGGTATTTTTAATAGCCCATCTAGGTATTGCCTTGCTTTTGATCCCGAATCCTCCGACTTTGCTTTTACTTCTTTTAGCTTTTGCATTGCCTTTTCTTTTACGCTATCGCCTACTTTCAATAGGCAAATTTGTTGTTCTAATGGAATTTTCTGAATATCAAAATTCGACAGATCATTTGTGTATTGTACTGTTCTTTTCATAGCTTCTTTAAAGAATTGCTTAATCGACCATGGAAAGCTGTCAAACAATATGGTTTGTTCTTGTGTATCAATAGTTCCATTTGCATCATTTGAGAGTAAGTCGTATAATAAATAGGCCAAGTATTGGTTATCATACTTTTCCGACTTTACTAACAATTGAATTATTATGGATCGTTTGATAAACAATTCGGAGGTTATAAAATCTTTTACCACTTGTGCTATTGTTTTTTGACGCAATGTGTTTAAATTGCTTAAATATCCAGCATATTTTGAATATATTTCATGTGGTTCATAAATTAAGTAGTCTTTTAAATTGAGAGACTGCATATATCGATCAAATGTTTGGCCTTGAAAATCAGCTGACTGTGGTGCGTTATCTTTTATAGCTTTGTATTTTAAATTTACATATTTATTATTTAAAAAATCAATCATAATATCATCTACTATTCCAGATATAATTAAACTCTTTTTTTGTTGAGGATTATGAACAATTACTTGAATACCATATGTTTTTAGATGAAATGGTTTTACTTTTATTCCTATATCTACGCTATCTAAATTTTTTGATTTCTCATTAAAAGGACAATCATCATTCTTTCCATCTACTTTTTTGTTTACTAACAATTTATAGCTGCTTGGGTGAAAATATTTTTTCAATAATTCAAATTTATGTTTATCCATATCGGAAATAGCATACGTATTTACGGAATTATTTCCGAAACATATCCATAACAGATCTTCGAATGTTTCTGTACCATATAATTTAAATAGGCTTGATAGGTCATTGTTTACTGTTTGTAGTATATTGATTACATTGTCCGTATTATTTTTAATAGATGTGTCATTGATTTCTTTTATTTTCTTACTCAGCTCAAACAATGCATTAATACAACTGTTAACCTCGCTTACACCAATTATATCCAATATTTTGTTTTGTTGAACATGCAATATGGTCTTTTGTATTACGTCTTGAAAAAATAATAGTTTCTTTTCAATTAATACCACTATTTCAGGTATTGTTTTTTTTATTGCTTCTTTTTTTGAATTTATTTTTTCATTCATTATAAACTATATATATATTTTAAATAACTTTTTTACTAAAGAATTACTTTTTTTGTTCCTTACGGCTTTATCGATTAATTATATTTAAACAATCATATTAAATACATATAGCTATAATTTATATATTCAAACAATGGGTATTCCAAGTTATTTCTCATATATTGTTAAAAATCATCCTTCTATTATTCGTAAATACATGAAGGACACATTACTAGTCGATAATTTATATCTAGATTGCAATTCTATTATTTATGATGCTTACAATAAAATGAACTTTGAAGACAGTGATATTACGAATAATATAGCTGTAAGCATTATAAGACGTGTTATCGCAAAAATTGAAGAATATATTGCTGTTATTGGACCATCCAAAACGGTTATTATTGCATTCGATGGTGTCGCTCCTGTTGCTAAATTGGAGCAGCAGCGATCCCGGCGCTACAAATCATGGTACCAAAATGAAGTCAGTCGCCTCATTTTTAAAAAGGAAAAGGCCGACCCATGGAACACGACCGCCATCACCCCCGGCACCAAATTTATGGCCGAATTGAATGACATGGTTGGTCGGCATTTCCTGAAAAAGCCTCCCTCTACATGGCATGTAGGCGAGATTATTGTCTCCGGCTCCGACCATGTAGGCGAAGGCGAGCACAAGTTGTTCGACTATATGCGTTCCAATTTGCAAAAACATGCAACGGAAACGACGATCATATATGGTCTCGATGCTGACTTAATTATGCTCTCTATTAATCATCTACCTATTGCGCCGAAAACCTACCTTTTTCGCGAAACGCCCCATTTTATCCAGTCCATTGACAGTTCATTGGAGCCTGAATGCAACTATTTTCTGGATATTCCTGAGCTAACAGAGGCTATTGTCAGTTATATGAACAATGATCGGTCGCTCACGAATAAAAATAAGGTTTATGACTATATTTTGTTGTGTTTCTTTTTAGGCAATGATTTTTTACCCCACTTTCCAGCTATCAATATTCGAACGGGTGGTGTAGATAAAATGATGGATGCCTATCGTGCTACTATTGGCCAAACGGATGAATGTATTTACGACGGTAAACGCATTAATTGGAATAATTTACGCAAGGTTGTTCAACACTTGGCTTTATTGGAAGAGGATTTTATTATTAAAGAACATCTGCTGCGTAACAAAAAAGAGAAATATTTTATGCCTGACGAGAAACCAGATGACAAATTCAAGAAATTTGAAAATACCCCCTGTTATGACCGAGAAATGGAAAAATTCATCAATCCGGTTAAACCATATTGGCAAGATCGTTATTATCGCGGTTTATTTCATATTAAATCCGATACAAATGGCGAACAAAAGCGCGATATTGCCATCAATTATCTGCAAGGTCTCGAATGGACAATGAAATATTATACCAGTGGGTGTCCTGATTGGCGTTGGAGATATAAATATTATTACCCTCCTTTGTTGCAAGATCTCATTCAATATATTCCTGTTTTTGATACCGAATTTGTCCCTTTAAAACCCGCAAATCCCGTGACGGAAATTACGCAATTATGCTATGTTTTGCCGCGCACCAGTTTACATTTGCTTCCAAACAATTTATATCATGCACTATTGCGCCGATATGATCATTGGTACAAAGGCAATTGTGACTATATATGGGCTTATTGTCGCTATTTTTGGGAGGCACATGTGGAGATGAATGAAATCGATATCGACGAATTGGAGGCCTTTTTGCAGGCCAATAAAACGTACCTGATGCTGTAAATTATTTATTCTGTATTGCGAGCATATATCGTCACAAAATAGTAAATTTTTGTATAATTTTACCACAGCATAAGGGGGCCAAGTAGTCGGCAAAATATGCTCTAAATTGGAATTTTGTGCGGTAACCATGTTTCATCTGGATTATTTTGGGTTATTTTAATGATTTTTTCTCAGTCACAAAATGAAATTGAAAAGTCGAGGGGGTTTTGGATTTTGGACATTTTTAAAAATGTCCAAAATTGAAAAGTCCAAAAAAGTCTTGAAAAATGTGTTGCAAAAGTGGTTTCTTACGATAATGGTCTCAAAAATATTTTTGGATGATTTTTTTTGTTACGATAATTTTTTTTTATTTTTTTGCAAAACTATTTAAACGCTTTTTTGTGTCCTCTATTTAGGAGACAAATGGATGACAATTTCGCGTCAAAAAGCGTCAATATTTTTGAATGTAATTTTTGTGACTACAAATGCTCTCGTGCATGTGACTGGTCAAGACATGTTTCCACACTGAAACATAAGAAGAGGACAGATTTATCGAATTTTGTCGTCACACATAAAAAAAAAGCGTCAAGTATATTCACATGTGATTGTGGTAAGGAATATAAACATAGACAAGGATTATGGAAACATAAAAAATTTTGCATGAATAATGAACAAACAGCACAACATGTCAACCTTGTTACACAGTTATCAGATAAAACAGTTATGGAAATTATTAGTCAAAATCAGGAATTTAAACAATTACTTATTGAACAGAATAATAAATTGATGGATTTAGCTGCAAAAGCGAATACGACGATAAACAATACAACAAATAATTTCAATTTGCAAATGTTTTTGAATGTACAATGCAAAGATGCATTGAATATTATGGATTTTGTGAATTCTTTGCAACTGCAAATAAAGGATTTAGAAGATATGGGTAAATTGGGATATGTAGATGGTATTTCGAAGATATTTTTAAACGGACTAAAAGATTTAGATATAAAAAGTCGTCCTATTCATTGCAGCGATTTAAAGAGGGAGACGATTTATATAAAAGATCAGGATACTTGGGAAAAAGAAAATGATGAAAAGAACAAGTTAAAATTGGCAATAAAAATGATAGCAAGTAAAAATATTAAGCAAATTCCGTTGTGGCAAAAAGAAAATCCTGATTGTTTTGACTCAAGTTCCAAAAAAAATGATCAATATTTAAGAATAGTCTCGAATGCAATGAATGGTTCCACTATAGAAGAAACCCAAAAAAACTATGATAAGATAATTTCGAAAGTAGCAAAGGAAGTAGTGATACAGAAATAGTATAGATATTGGAATGAATATATAAAAATATTATATATATATTTATATATAATGTCAATAAGATCAACAGCAAGTTCCGCAGCAAGATCTGAAGCCAGTTCTGGTGTCAGACCTGCTATGTCTAATGAAGTAGAAGAAGCTATACGGAAATTAGATAGACTAATTAAACAAGTGGGAAGCGCTAATTCCCGTCAAGCCGCAGAAGACCTCATATTCTACCTATCACAATGTAATAGGGATATGCGTTTACAAACTCACATGTACATGGCTTCTCCAAGCAAAGTAGAAAAATATGAACCAGAAATAAAGCAACGCATTGAACAACAGACAATGTTAACAAAACAACTGGCAAATGCTCAAAAAAAAATAGCAGAGGCTGATATGATTGCTGCAGAAAAACAGCTAGAAACAATGGTTGCTGCAGTTAAAGAAGCCAAAGATAAAAAGCAATTGGATGCGGCTCTAGATGTACTATACGAACATCTACAACAATTAAAAGAAAATCCTCTTATTCTTAGAGATGATAAGAAAAGAATGATTACCAATTTTACAAAACAAATAAAAGAATTAATTAATTATGGATTTCAAATGGAGCAACAAGGAATAGAAGAACAATTAGCTGGAGGTGTTCCAAAAGCAATCGAAGACAAATACAATGGTTTATGGAGTTTTGTAACAAAAACAGCGAGTGTGTGTCTCTGTACTATGGGTAATGTAGCTGCATCGGCAATGAGTATGGCTGCATCAGCAGTTATGTCGGGAACAAAAAGAGCAAGAGATATTGTTCAGCCTCCAGTGCAAGATATGTGTAAAAATATAGCTACAAGAGGAGCGGTCGGTTTCCAAGTTGCTATTCAAACAGTGGCAAATCTTATTCGTGAAGACACCGTGAGAAATCCAAGGGAAGTAGCTGCTGTTCCTTCGTTAGGTCCTACATCAACTGATTTAATTGATGCGTTAAATCGTATAAATCCAGGTGCATCTGATTTAATTCTATTTACTGCGGCATTACCATCATCATCTCCACCAGGATACGTCGATCAAAATCTCACGGCTTTACAAGATGCATTTTCTAATAGTAGTGCAAGAACAAAGTCATCTACGATTGCAACGGACAATTTAGCTGAAGAGCAAAATATACAAAGCCAAAGTCTAGGTGAAAATAGTTTAAATGAAGGTGAAATGGAAGAAGACGTTGCGGTCGCAGCTGTATCACCATTACCATTAAATTTAAAAATTACTTCCGAAGATATTGATTGGCTAGAAACTACAACTAATAGATTTAGTGCTCGTTCAATATCAGTAGTTGATTCATTACATAGTTCTATGTCATTCTTGAACCAAAATAGATTATTAATATCGCGATTGCAAGAACAACTAATAAGTGCTGCAGAGGTTCCAGCGGTTCCAGAAGTTACAAGAGAAGTTACGGATGCTGTTACAGAAGTAACTGCACACTATGGATTGACACAAGAACCTAGTGTGAATGGATTAATTATTTCAAATGAAAAAGTTATTCAAAAAAACTATGAAGATAATATAATAGATGAAGATAATATAATAGATGAAGATGATGTGCAACGTATTCGCCCAAATGAAACTCAAGAGGAAGATATAGATGAAGAGGCAGAAGCTATGTATGGTGATATAAATACAGAACCTGATAATGAACTAAAAGGCGGAAAACGCAAAAGCAGACATAATAAAAAGGCTAGAAATACCAAGCGCATAAGAAAAGGTAGAAAGAATGGTAGAGGTCGAAAGACACAACGAAGACAAAAGCGCCGAACATTGAAGCGCAGGAAACATCACAGGAAATGAAAATGGAAATGGAAAATAGTATTTACATAAATAATAACTTAAAGACAATTCATTATATTTATATTTTAATGAATTTTCGGACAAAACAGTGGGCAATATATAAAACAATAATGAGCAGCCAAATATTGCTGATAATGGTCCAAATAAGGTCATTCAAACTGTAGCCAATACCTTCAATTAACCCGAGAGGAATTGACGTTATCAAATTGATTGTATGTCTTATCATACTACGCAAAGTAAAGCCACCAAAATTTATCGAATGAGATAGAACATTTATATAGCTCTTGGTTATATTTGTAAACACATACAAATTTTTTAAGACTTGGCTACTTCTCTCTTTATTCTGAAAATCCTGCTGCAAATTATCTGTCTCTTGTTCAAATAATTTCAAATCATTCTCTAGCTGTTTTAGTCGTCTATGCTCGGTCAATATAGCACGTTTTTCCTCAATTATCATCTCCGTTTCTGGAAATGTCTGTTTCAGTTGCCGCGTTAAATGCACTAATTTTTCCAATTTATCATTGAATAAACTCTTCATTTGTATAACTTCTATATTGGACGACATTAGTTGCTTTTGAAGTCCTATATGAAATGAATAACCAACTAATTCAGATAATGAGTGGACAATCGTCCTTAAAACAACTAATTTTTGTTTATAACTGATGAGTGACTGCAAACTATCGTCGTTATCATTTTGCTTCTTAGTTATTTGTAAATCTAAGTTAGACATTAACACATTTATTAAATTTGTCATCCATATATAGTCTATTCGATCACCAATCAATGTTATATTCTGCGAAACCTCATCAAAATGCAAATGTAAGTGAAATGCATTTACGCAATATATCTTGGAAAATGTAAATAACTTTTCATTCATTAGTTGCGTTTGTTCCTCTGTTAAAACGGCTTCCATATCATTCATTTTACTGTCTGTTTTATACGCTGTTTTCAAATAATCATACAAGTTGCCTCCAAACTGTGACGCCATATATGCCGGTGTAATAACATCGCCTGTCAAGGTAGCTGTAGATAAACTTGTGATTGTGCCTAGCAGACTAGAAAATGTGTTTTTTTTTGCATTTGTATGGTCGGATGATTTTTGAAATTCATCTTTGTATTGCTTTATATCATTTACACTTAACCAATTTTTATAAATATTATGATTATATGCCGATGTAACTAATTGTACACATTCGAATTCAGCTGTATGCGAAATTTGCATTGCATTGTAATTAAATTCGGCAATATATGTTTTGAGTAAATCAAACATATTTTTCTGAACCAATAATGCATGATAAATTATTTGAAACGTATATTTGCTTGATATTGGTGTAGTCAATTGCGATAATGGGACAGGCGATGATTGAACAAAATCACGGGTCATTATCTCATTTTGAAAATCCTTTTCTTCTACTTCTAAAATAGCTGTATTATAACGCTGATTTCTTTCCGAAACAATATGCAATATATTGTCTTGATTTTGGCTTTGAACAAGTGCTAAGGGTACGAAGGCACCTGTGTAACAAATCGACGCAAATGTTAGTGCGAGGAAAATCGTTGTATACATAATATACCTTATTGAGCTAATTTTATATGGCTTTTTTATATTTTTTCAATTTATTCGATTTAGCAGAACCAAATATATCATGTTTAATATTCATGTTTAATATTCATGTTTAATGATTGTTATATAATAGGTAATGCAAATTCGTCCAAAAGCAAAATAATATGTTTTAATTTATATATATTGATGTCTCAAATAAACACGGTTGCCCAAAAGACCATTATATCTTATTTTCAAAGTAGAGATCATTTTATACGACTTTTGGAGAAAAATCCTGGTTTAGTAATAGTGAAATTGGGCGCAACATGGTGTGGACCTTGCAAGAAAATCAAGCCAGTTGTGGATGCCTTTTTTGCTTCGTCTCCTGACAATGTTATCTGTTGTGAAATTGATGTAGATGAATCGTTTGACCTATACGCTTACTATAAGAGCAAAAAGATGGTCAATGGTATTCCTGTAATCCTATGTTATAAGAAAGGTAATACGAGTTATATTCCGGATGATTCGATAACGGGTTCGGATCCTGCGGAACTAGACAAGTTTTTTAAGAGATGTGGTCTACATTTATTATCATTACAACATTTATATAGATCACCCAGATAAGACAAATAAATTTATTATCATTTATGTTTATACATATACTTATACTTATACTTATACTTATACTTATAACAGATTATTATTCTTATTCATTATCATCTGTGTGGTCAAATAATTATCAACTGCTATATTTGACAATTCATCAGCACGTTTATTCAAATGTCTTAATATATGCTCGTAATGTATTTCATCAAATTTTTGTTCTAGTTCTTTGGCTTTTTCATAAAGTTCAATCAAATTTGGCGACTTGCATTTATACGCACCGTTCATATGATTAATAATTAATTGGCTATCGCCTCTAACTAATAATGATTTTACATTTAGTTCGACTGCTTGTTGCATACCTAATATCAAACCAGCATATTCGGAGTGATTATTCGTAGCATTAGCACCAACAAAGAATGTACCAGACCAAATTTCATCGTTATTGTAATAAATAACAGCGCCTGCACCACTCAATCCTGGATTGCCTTTACTACAACCATCAAAATGCATTATAAACCGCATTTCCGGATAAATTTTAGGGGATATGTTTTTAATAGTCTTATTTATTGCTGGGAACATTTTTGTTTGTATATTATTATATTTCATATTGTATTTATATCTATATTGTTAACTATTTAACGCCTTTTGGTAAGTCTACGCTTCCTAGTACTACGCTTCCTATTCTTCCTTTTGTTAGTACGACGTCGACGCCTAGATGTTTTTCTTCCACCCATTGATACACATCCAACACACCCCGGTTTTTCATGATCTGAAGTATTTGCGGGTATAAATTGTTCGTTATCATTTATAGCAGAATTTTGTGGATTGTCATAATGATCTACATTTATAAATTTATCTGGAGCTTCTACGAAGAAATCTTCTTCTGTAGGTGGTTTTTTCATGACCGGTTTCTGTTCACTTGTTTTCTTTTTTTCTTTTGATATTTTTGATAAACTCTTTTCTGCAGCTGCTTTATCACCTATCCCTGGATAAAATTTGGACATTATTTATATATAATGTATATAAATAATTTAAAAATAAAGTCATTTAAAGAAACAATGGACAACACGTATCAAGACAAATTAACAGAATATTTGACCAGTATTCATAATCTAATGTACACATTTGAAATCACAAAATGCTGTGGTTACAGTACGTTTGTAACAATGTATAAAGATGAAACCTTGGCCGATTTATATAAAAAAGTGTCATATCATTTTGGTGGTGCAGATATAGTGGAGTTATACTTCTTATTTAAAAATTCGAATTGTGACACACAACATGTAAGATTGCCATTAACAAATATCCCTGTTTTTAAATTTGTTAGAGAAAACATTATTTGCACACCTCAAAAGCTATTACCTATTTATCCCGTTCCTAATCCTGTTGTATATAGATTGTATTTGAATGACGGTTATCATTGCAATCATGGAGGAGAAGATGCGACAGGAGTAGGACATTGCCAAAATATTGGCCAAAATTGTCATACACGATAAACCGATAAACTGATAAACTAATTATCCTCCTTTCTTTCCCTAAAATAGTTCATTATGTCTTCTTTAATTTCTTCAGTCATTTCCGCACTCGGTACTATTAGACCTTGCTCATCATGTATCAAATGCTTTTTGGGTGAAAACTGGTGTTTTACCAGAATTTGCCATCTTTCCGTATACTGGCGATTTTTCTTAGAACCATGATAATAATGTCTTATAACACCGGGCACATAACCTATTCTAAAACGACTTGCTTTCTTCTGAAAATCTATCATACTTTGTTTATAGTCATCCGAATAATTGGGCGTATGCATGCTCTTAACATTATTGATATAACTTAAAGCCATTATATTATCACCGGATCCTAATACACCCTCTTCATATAGTCCACCCATTTTTTCATATGCTTTTCTAGTTATAGCCCATCCATATCCAGGATGCCAGTAATCTTTTCCCGACTTAGTATAGGGTTTTCCTTTGCAAAAGCTATATCCAAAACCATTAAAAATATTCAATGTTTGCTTATCACTATCCATATCCACACAGTGACTGAAAATCTGTACAACATCCTTAGAACCATTTAATATTCGTAAAGTATCTGTAGCCCATGTGTGACTTTCAAACTCAACATCTGCATCAATCCATGCGAATGCCTTCCATTTTTTTGGCAGTAAGTTGTTTACGGCCACATTAATCATATTTTCTTTATGCCACAATGGTACTTCTGTTCTTAATTGTAAATGACGTGGATTTTTGCTATCCGTAATAATAAATTTTTGATTTTTATAGGCTAATTCAACAATAAAAAGTCGCACATCGTCCTCTTCTTCCTCTATTCTTTTGACAAACTCTTTCAACAGGATATACCGTCTAGCATATAAACAAGGGTTTGAAATAACAAGAATAACATTCAACTTTTTCTCTATAAGATCATTATTTTTTATAGCATACTTAATATCGTTTAATTTATAATGTATATCGTCTATCTCTATGCCATTGATTATAGTCATTTGTAATTTATAATATATAAATAGAAAAGTATTTAAATTCGTATTTATAAAAAATATAATTTATCTTGTTTTATAAATACAAATGAATAGAAAAATGAATATTGGTCTAGGTCAATGCACACCAACTAGTTGTCCTAAGGCGGGAATTAAAATACATGAAACATATAATACAAATACAAATAATACAAATACAAATATTTATAAGCAGACAACAAATGATATTGTAAATAAGAAATCACAATTGGATAAACCTGTTGATTTTCATAATACTACACTCGACTGTCTCGATTTAGATTTAGAACACTATTCTCTCGAAGATCTGTATCATCTGTTTAATATTGAAAACGGAGTATTAACGGAACCTGTTTTAAAAAATGCCAAACAAATTGTATTAAAAATGCATCCCGATAAATCGAAGTTAGATGCAAAATATTTTTTATTTTTTTCCAAAGCCTATAAACGTCTATACAGTATTTATGATTTCCAAAATAAATCAACTAATAAAGTTTATAAAGACCAGGATTTCTTTGATGATAGTAACCGTGTAGTTTTAGATACTATGTTTGAAAAAAATAAGAATTTTAAAGATCCTAAAAACTTCAATTCCTGGTTTAATGAAACATTCGAAAAACACCGCCTTGAAAATCCAACTGAACATGGTTACGGTAATTGGTTAAAATCCGATGAAGGTATCATGGATATTCAAGATAACGTAACAAAAGGCAATATGAATGAAATATTTGAACAAAAAAAGAAACAAATTCAAGCGTTAACTGTATATCAAGGTGTCACTGATATGTTTGCACCTACATTAGGCGGAACATTGTTAAATGATGAGAGCAACTTTTCTTCTGATAATTATACAGATTTAAGACAAGCTTATACTGAAACCTTGATACCGGTGACTTTAGAAGACTATGAACGCATGCCTAAGTACAACAGTTTTAATGAATACAAGTCAAAGCGAGATAGTGTTGATACCACGCCATTGACAAAATTAGAGGCAGAGCGTATGCTATATAGCAAGGAAACAGAAATGGAACAACAATCAGCTGCTTTAGCATTCAAGTATGCAAAAGAGGCAGAATTGGCGAAACAAAAACAAAAGGGATTTTGGGGAGATATAAAACAAATTACGGGTTGGTAAATAAAAATAGCTGGCTTACTTGTCATTTAGCATTTTCCTTTGCTTAGTCAGTTCCTTTTCTAAGTCAGTTCCTTTTCTAAGTCAGTTCCTTTTCTAAGTCAGTTCCTTTAGCTACGCTTTTATTTCGTTATAAAAGGTTAAAATATTGGCTCCACTTTTTCATTTCTTAACTTTGTTGGAAAAGGTGGACAAAAATATAATATAAAATTATAATATATGTTAGTAGCTAATTATATTGTAATTATTGTAACAATTATAGCATTAGGAATAATTTATCAAAAATACATAGAAAAAAAATCAAAACATACAGAGATGGATGGCTATAAAGATATTAAACAATATTTGTTGAAAGATAAAAGTTTAGATAAGAGTAAAAAGCCGATTTTATGGATTTATGTGCCTCACGAATACAATGCACGAAATTGGCTCAGTTTTGGCAGTCGCAGCTCATTTGAATTAAATCAACCCTATTTATATTTAACCGTTAAGAGCATTATTAAGAATTGCGAACAATCGTTTAAAATTGTCTTAATTGATGATGGTTCCTTTGAAAAACTTATTCCAAAATGGAATATCAATATGGAAAGACTTGCCGATCCTATGAAGAGTTATATTAGACAATTAGCTATGGCCAAATTAGTCTACACCTACGGCGGCCTTAATGTCCCCATTTCCTTCTTGTGCTTCCGTGATTTGATTGGACTATACAATCGTGGAACCAATGATGATGCATTTTTCGTCTGTGAAAATTATGACTTGAATATTACCTCTACTACCCGACTATTTTATCCTGATCTAAATTTTATGGGTGCACGAAAACACAATGAAACCGTAAATGATCTAATTCATTTTATGGAGCAACAAATATCTGATGATTATACAGATCAAACCAAATTTTTAGGCAATTTTGACCGCTGGTGCAATACAAAAATAACCAAGGGAAAAATGCGACTAATACCTGGTACAGAGGTGGGAACAAAAACGGTTGATGATGAAACAGTTATTGTGGAGACTTTGTTAGGGGATGATTATATTCACTTTTATGGAAAAATGTATGGTATTTGGATACCGGATAAGATGATTTTGAAACGCAGACACTATGAATGGTTTGCACGCATGAGCCCCGATCAAATTTTCCAAAGCCACTTTATTTTGGCGAAATATATGGTTCTAGCTTTAGCGCCCGATAGTCATATGGGTGTAATCGAGCCACTCGAAAATAAACCTGATTGGATTAGTTTTTGGAGAGTACCTGCAACAAATGGAACATTAAATGTATGGGGACCAATGCCTCAAAATTTGGGTGATAATGTTCCAAGAGCAAAAAATTCTGGAAACTTGAATTAATTATCATTAAAAAAGGTGTAAAATGCAAATCAAGTTATTTCGTTAGATTTATAATAATAAATGTATAATATTATTATAAAATGGGGATTTATGATAGTGGTCGTATTTTTGGAATAAAAATGTATAATTATACAGATGATAGTGATTTTAGTAATATATTATATGCAAAAAAATATGATAGGATAATGACTGACGAAGAAAAAAAAGAAGCATATTTATTCTATACCGAATTGAACAACAAAGATGACATACGTTTCGACTATTATACAGAATGTGCTACCACATACGAAAAAGGCATTTTTTTAATGTGGTATCCCTTTTCGTTGAACCTATTCTTAGATAAATTCGGCCCACAATATTTATAATAAACCGAAATTATTTAAATATTACATATAATTTACATTAGACGTAATTAAAATGAACAGATATCGCGGAAATGGATATTGGGATATGGTGAGAATTTCAAATGACGATAAAGAATATCCTTCTAATATGGGACAAAAATGGAGTGAGGACGAAGAAAGATTATTAGTAGAAGAACTCAATAATAATATAGATATTGAAACAATAGCTCAAAAACACAGTAGAACAATTGGAGGTATTAATTCAAGACTCCAAGAAATAGCCTATAAAATGTATATAAAAAATATATCAGTGGAAGAAATAATTAAACAAACTAAACTAGATTATAATTCTATTGAACAAATAATACAAAAAAGACAAAACAATAATTCAAGAAAAATAAAAACAAAAGAATTAGATAATATTTTTATTAGTATTAATAAACATGATTATATAGAATTGCAAAATGACGTAAAAAAAATAACAAATGATATTAAATATTTAAAAAATACTGTAACAGACATAGTTGAAATGATGAAAGCAATTTATGAATTTGAAGATGTATAACTGTCTTTACATCATCGATGATTGCAAGAAACTCCGTATCAACTGTGGCTCCAGCTTAGTCATTTCTATTTTCTGTTCTGCTACCGCCTTAGGATCGAAACGGTTATGTATTTTTACTAATTTATGAATGGTGCCATTGTATTGCATAAATGCTACTATACCAAGGATAAGTACAACCCAATAATGTGACAAAATATATGATATAGTGAAAACACATATCCTGATAATTGGAATACATACTGGAATTATTAGATAGTTCACGCAGAAACCTATACAGAAAATTGGGATCAGAAAATCAAATACAAAACTAATAAAACGCGAAGATAATATCGAAAATGCATCGGATGACATGTTTGCTTTAACTGATAATACTATTCACTTTATAAGTTTAAAATGTTCAATTTTTTTATTTAACTATAGTATATAATGAGTGAATTTGAAGACGAAAAGGTAGACATTTTAACTTCAGAAGAAGAGCAAAAGATTAAAGCATTAAAGGATGCAAATAAAGATATGTTAGAAGATAAACTTGAACCGATTAGTGTCCCGGAGACTAAGGCACCTGCAACTAAGTTGCCAGGTTACAATATGTTTGCTGCAGTAGGATTAGGTGGAGCACTAGGATCTTTAGCTAACTTATTAGGAGCTAATGCATTTGTTAGTGCACCTCCACCCAAAGACAATGGAATTGCTCGACAATTAGGGTTAAAACAAAAGATTGTAGTAAATAACATTTCAGGGAAGAAGGCATGGTTGGTTTTATCACCTGCGCCCATTTCGAGTGTTAGTTCGATCGGACTAACAAATGTGGGACAAATCGATTTTACTAGCAAAGGAGGTGAAATTAAATTTCAACAATCGCCACTTTTGGATAATAGTTGTCGTAAATTTGATCTGGATAACAATCAGATTTATTATACTGTGTTTTTCGAATGTGATGACCCGGATAAGGAAAATTGTAAAAAATGGAAACTTCATTTTAAGGACCGAAAGATTAATGCAAAGTATCACGATATTAATTTGTTAGAAAGACATGTGTTAGAAGCAGTAGATTATGATTTTGCCCCTATAAATTAGAATATATAGACTAAAAAATTGATTTAATTATTTTAATTACAAAACAATTAAATAAACAGACAGAGTATGATCCTAAATCCAAAATGCATTTCTAATTTACCACAAGTACTCGTCGACTATATTTTAGAAATTGTAGGATACCATAAATGTAGAAATGGGAAATATATTGCGCAACTCGACAAAACCAAAGATATTTTTAAACAACTAACAAAAATACCTTTATTTGAAGGATGGAGTGTCCGTTTATATATTAGGAGCGAATTGTTAGCCAAAACATATTGCGATAAAATTATTTCTTTATATAAAATTTCTTATCTGGATATTGATACGAATGAAACTAGCAGAATTCTAACAAAGGTATATGATTGTAGTTGGTATGCATATGATGAAAGTAATGGCCGTCATCATGTCAAAACGCATGAAAAAATTACACATGTAGAAGTATAAACAATATAAAAATTGTATAATATGATATGTAATTAATCAAATGCTATTTATTTTTTGCTTATTATATTTTGTCTTGGTTGGAAATTGTGTAGATAGAATATGGTTAATTAGACATTGCGACAAACCCCATAAACCGAGCGACCCATGTTGCAGTACATATGGTTATGAACGGGCAAAAAGTTGGTCTACTTATTTACAGCGATATTTAGAAAAAAAGAATAATATTGAAATTTACTCGTCCAATTACAATGAGAAAAAAATTTGTATGGCATCATTAAAACGTGACTACAAACCAAACAACGATTGTCAAAAATCTCAAAGAATGTACTTAACTGCTTATTATATTCATAATGCACTAACAAATAATTATCGTGTCGGCAAAGATATAAATTTACATTATTGTATTGGTTACAAACATAAATTATTATCTAATTTGCATAAAACGACAAACATTCAAGACGCGATTGTTATATGGGAGCATAAAGAAATAATTCAAATTATTCGTGAATTTAATATAAAAATCGATAAATGGCATAACAAACTGGAACACGTATATGATTTGATTTTTTTAATCGATGTTAATACAGGTAAGCTATATCGAGATTGTTACAGTTTCATAACAAACCAAACAAGTTGTTCCAAAGATGTTAGTTTATGGCTGAAAGACTTTGATAAAATAGATGAATATTTTCATAGGAAGATATTACAAACAAATAATACTGATAAAATAGACGATTTAATAATTGGATGTTTAATAGTATATATATCAATTTGTATAGTAATAGTGTTTTGTATTTGTTGTACAATTATAATGTGTCATATTCCAAGTAGGCGAGGTTATGTTCAAATAGCATAGATAGCATAGATAGATAAATAAATAGCATAAAATATTTATTTGTTTATGACAGTTTTTTTGGCCACATTTTTAATTATTTTATCGTAATTATTTTCCGCTTCTTCCTTGGTGGAACCAGACATGCAGTTATATAAGATCTGTTGATATCTATCATTTTGTTTCGACTCCGGATCATTATAAGACGGATTTTGTTTCTGCCATTCACTAATTTGTTTTATATTTTTGTTAGCAATGCATTTAATAGCCTTTGTTAGTACTGTTTTGTTTTCTGTCTCCTTTGTCCATTCATTATTGTCTTTTATATATAATACCTCGCGTTTAAAATCGGAACAATGTACAGGTCTATTATGCACATCTAACTGGGTTAAACCATTCAAAAATATTTTGCTTATTCCATCGGCGTATCCAAGTCTAGCGGTTTCCTCCAAATCATTGACTGACACCACTAATGAACTAACAAAATCGGATATGTTAATTGCATCTTTGCAGGTTTCGTTTAAAAATACATTTAAATTGAATTTATTATTACTATTTACATTGTTAATATTAATAGAATTATTATTATTTGCACTCTTAGAAAGCTCTACAATTTGTTGGGTTAGTTCCTTATTTTGTTCCACAACTTTAATAACTAATTCTGTTAATTGTTTTGTCTCTGAAATTTGGGCGTTTTCTGATTTTGGACATTTTTTATTGTGGCGCCAAAGACCAGTTCTATTTTGATATATTTTTTTACATAATATGCATTCATATGTATTGGATACTTTTTCGATACTTTTAGATACATTTTGTTGCAAAAGGTTGCTTTTTGACTTTTTTTCATGTTTTGCAGTCAATAAATGTTTTGTGAAATTGCTTTTAATACTCGTAGTATAGTCACAAAAGTTGCATGAAAAAATATCTGATACTTTTTCGATAGTTTTGGTTGCCAAAATTGCCATTTTGTTGCTTAATATAGCAACAGAAAAGTATCTGGGCAGTTTTCCGCGAAAATCCAAAAAAATATTACCGTCACAAATCAGCAATTATTTTTTCTGTATTCAGACCATCATCGTCACAAACGATTTTTGCAAATCTTTTTCAAGACTTTTCTCCGATTCTTGATTCTGGACATTTTTAAAATGTCCAAAATCGAAAACCCTTTTCACTTTTTGGAAAATATTTGTGACTGAGAGAAAAGAGCATAATTTTCAATCAAATATTTAAAGCATTTCTGATAACGCTCCAGAAAAAGTAATTTACAGCATAAATTTCCGACATATGTTGTAAAACAATTTGTAAAACAATTTAAAAAAATTACAATAAAATAACTATAAATGACAGCAGAAAAGAAAGAAATAGTTTATAACGATAGCGAAGGTCAGATGTATAGTCGTATTATTTTATGTATAGAAGAACATGATGATCCAGAAAATCCTACTTCCATTGACAACCGTGTATTTATTGGTTGGGACGATGAAAGAGGCGAATTTTTTCTAAGAGGAAGAAGACAAGATACAGCAGCTACAAAATATGTACCCTATGCATTTCGTGCCGTCTGTAGCAATGATGTATATGATTTTATTGAGTTTATTATGGGTTCAAAGGGTGCAAAGAGTATTACATTCTATAATTTCAATAATATTGTGGAGATTGTTGATGAAGATTTGACGTACGAGTTTTTTGAAAGTCACATGGAAAACGACTACGATATTGCAGGCTATGATAATGTAAAGTTACGTCGAGGGTATATAAAGAGGACCCTAAGTATTTTGCGCAATATTTATAACATTTCTAGTTAAAAATATTAGTGTAAAATTAAAAGCAATCATGTTCAAAAATAAATGTAGTACATGATGTCATAGGTGGATTTGTCATATTTAATTTGGGATGTATATGTGATTTTATTGAAGTTACATATTTGTCGAATGATAGTAATAAACGAGTTATATGTTAATTTTCGGTCTAAATATTTGCGTTTTGATAAATGATAATATGGTTTGCATTCATCAATAAAATTAATAATAATATCATTAAACATGCCTTTTTTATACGAATTATTATTAATAACATAACAATTGTCCGTTTTTATCGCAATATCATCTAATAACTTAATGAGTAATTCATTGGGAATAGGATTTTTGAATATTTGAGATGACATTTTATAATAAGTATATATAAATTAAAAATTTGTTAGTTTAATTTATAATGATCTAAATATTTAAATGATTTTTTTTGTAAGGATCTGAAAAAGATTATTAGAGAATAGTGCAAGTTCGATTTCATCTTCATGAATATTGTGGAATACAGTAATATATTTGCAAATAAGAGGTATAATATCATATTTTTGTGTTTCAGAAAGAGACGTAGTGATTTTAACGAATAAGAAATAATTATCTAAAATATCCATAACAGAATAACCTTTATCATAAATACTGTATAACAATTTGACAGCATCTTTTAAATTGTTTTGTTGCAAAAATCGAGTATATTCTTCAAATGTTAAAAAACTAATATTTGTACAAATATTGGTAGCTAACTCAAGATCAACAGACTGATTTAATAGTTTGAATTTCTCCATGTAATTGATAAGAATTTTAGCATTGTTGTTGCAAATATTTAAGATAAAACTAGTGGCATCTTCAGTGATTACAATATTTTCATTACAAACTATTTTTTTCATTATTTTATCTAGATTTTCTTTTTGCAAAGGTTTGATTTTAATAATAATTAGTCTTGATTGAAGCGATTCAATGACCTTTTGTGAATTACTACAGGATGTAATAAAATGAACATTATGGCTATATTTATCAATACAGTTTCTGAAAACCTGTTGGCTTTGCTCATTGATAATATCAATATCATCTAATACAATAATTTTCTTTTTGCCCTTTATAGAAGAACAGGTTTGGCAGAAGGTTTTCACATCATTTCGATAATAATTGATGCCTTGTTCTTTTAAAGAATTAATATGTAAGATATTGCTGCTATATTGTTGATATGTATAATCTTTATAATATTCCCGAATAGATGCATTCAAAAAGGTTGTTTTACCAGAGCCAATATCACCAATAAATAGAATATTAAGATTATTCATATTTATTAAAGTGTACAATATATCGATTATTTCGTTGTCTGTTTCAAAATCTTTAAAATATAAAGGCTGATATTTATTTAAAAATAGGGAAGAGTCCATATGAATAATTATATACGTTAATAAGTATTTAAGTTTATCTTAATTTATAATATTATAAAAATGTCTGAATCACTATATAAAATTTTGGAAGTTCCAGAAACCGCTTCAATAGATGAAATAAAGAAGTCATATAGGAAGTTATCAATGTTAAATCATCCGGATAAAAATCATAATAATCCTGAAGCAACAGCTAAATTTCAAAAAATATCCGAAGCATACGAGACACTAGGGGATGCTGAGAAAAAGAAGGAATATGATTTGTCGAGAAACAATCCATTTTTTAAGATGATGGGTGGAGGAGGTCCTATGGGTGGAGGAGGTCCTATGGGTGGAGGTCCTATGGGTAGAGGGGGTCCTATGGAAGGAGGAGTAGAAGAATTATTTGCAAATTTGTTTGCTGGAATGCCGTTTACAAATATGGGTAGTTTTGGCCCGGGTCAAGGGCAACCTTTTGGTCCTGGTTTACGTGTATTTCATAATGGTGTTCCTGTAAATATTGGTGGAATGGGTGGGCTACAGAAACCAACACCTATTGTAAAAACGGTAGAAGTTCCGATAGATAAGATTTTAACAGGTACAACTATTCCAGTTGATATTGAAAGATGGATTGTTCAAGATGGTAACAAGGTATTTGAAAACGAAACTATTTATGTGAATGTTCCAAAAGGGATGGATGATGGTGAAATTATTATTTTGAGAGACAAAGGAAATGTAATACGAGACGATTGCAGAGGAGATATAAAGCTATTTGTCAAAATATATAATGATACTGATTTTAAACGCAGTGGCTTGGATTTGCTATTAGAAAAAACAATCAGTTTAAAGGAAGCATTGTGTGGTTTCAGTTTTGAGTTAAAGTATATTACTGGTAAAACATATACAATAACCAATAATTCAGGAAATATTATTAGTCACAATTACAGGAAGATAATTCCTAATATGGGATTTTCTCGAGATCAACATGTAGGTAATCTAATAATTATTTTCAACGTTACTTTTCCTGAAAAAATATCGGATGAGACGCTGGAAAAGCTGAAACAGATTAATTTTTAGAATAACAAATAATAGAAAATAGATATAAACGTAATTCTATATTTATTTTTATAATGAATATCATCCACTTGTTGTTATTGCATTTACTCACAGTGAGCAATAGTTTCTTTATTAAGAGATCATTTATAAGATCCTTATCGTTGGATTATAATCGTCGATATCAAATTACTCGACCGGATTATATAGAAAAAATGCGTCGTTTGAATTCCAAGAATATTACCGAGCAGACGAATAGTATTTTAGGATTGGATGAACCAAATAGTAATAATGATGATAATGAAATTCAAAGTCAAACAAATAATCAGACAGAAGAGTTTTTCCCTAGACTTCGTATAAATATTCATAGGAATGGATTTTTGCAGGCATTAGGATTATCATTAGAAAATCCGAATGGTCTAAATCCAAGTCCAGATCCAGATGAAGATGAACCTACAGGGGATTTTGAAGAAGACGACAAAACACATAGAAGAGTATTTGTGGAAAGAGAAAACAAAAAGTCAAAGAATTTTGAGGTGATAAAGACAAATAATGTAAAATTTGCGGATGTGGGAGGTTATGAAAATGTGAAAATGGAGTTGCAACAATGCGTGGATATTTTAAGAAATTACAAAAAGTATATGAAGTATAATGTCAGAATACCCAAAGGGTTAATATTAGAGGGTCCACCAGGTACAGGCAAAACATTGTTGGCAAAGGCGTTGGCAGGCGAATCGCTATGTAATTTTATACCGGTGTCGGGCGCTGATTTTCAAGAAAAGTATGTAGGCGTAGGACCAACCAGGATTAAGGAGCTATTTGGTCTAGCAAAAAAGAATATACCATGCATTATTTTTATAGATGAAATTGACGCATTGGGTAGAAAAAGATCAAGTGATGGTGAGAGTTCATCTAATGAACGGGATAATACATTGAATGCATTGTTAGTAGAATTGGATGGTTTCAAAAATAATACGGGCATATTTTTGGTTGCTGCTACAAATCGCATTGATTTATTAGATAATGCATTAACTAGACCCGGCAGAATTGATAAGAAGATATATATTGGTCTTCCAGATACAAACACAAGAGAGGCGATTATAAATATACATATTAAAGGAAAACCATATTGTGATACAATTTGCTTGAATGATTTGGTAGAGGTAACAGAAGGGTTATCAGGGGCGCAAATAGAGAATTTATTAAATGAGGCAATGTTAAACGCACTGCGTATAAATAATACGGAATTTTGTTATAATGACTTTGACTTTGTAATGAATAAGATGATTGCTGGTTGGCAGCCAACGGAGCATGAATTTACGTCAGATATTATAGATCATATAGCAATTCATGAGATGGGACATGCTATTGTAGGTATATTGTCAAAATATCATTCAAAGATGTCAAAGGTGGTGATAAATTTGTCATCGCCGAAAAGTCCTGGATATACGGTATTTAAGGCATCAACGAGTACAATTTATACAAGGGAGGCATTGTTTGAGCATTTGATGATATTATTATCGGGGCGTATTGCAGAGGAGTTGTTTTATAATGTTAGTGTAACAACAGGGGCAATCAATGATTTTGAGGAAGCATTAAAATTGGCTGAAAAAATGGTGATATATTATGGTATGGGTGAGAATATCATTTATCCTCAAACATCGGAAAAGTATAAGGAGATGATAGACAATGATGTAATAGAATTGATTAATAATGCATACAATTATGCGGAGATAATTATAAGACAATGCAAGGACTTAATTTACGAGACATCGGAGATTTTGAAAAAAGATAAGCTATTGAAGGCGGATAAAATTCAAGAGTTAATTGATGAAAAGTATAAACATATTGCTGAGTTAAAGATCGAGTTTGAGTAAATCTATAACAAGAATATATTGTAAAATAAAAAAATGAAAAATATTTTTATTTTAGAGGTAATTTATCAAGTAAATACAACTTAACACAACTTAACAATGAGTAATTATTTGAAAAAAGGGTTTTACGCTAAAAGGGCTAGTTGCAATATTCGGTATAATCAGAGTTTCTTTGAAAACGAAATGAATGAAGACGATATTGAAATAAATAATCTTGAAAAAGAGATATTTTACTGTAAAAACGATGTAGACTATATAAGGTGTTTCATAGAGAATATAAAGGACAAAGTTATAAAAAAATGTAAAAATCTTGGCGCTGTAAAAATAATCTTAGCTACATTCGATAAAGATAATATAATGCATAAAATGATGGTTGTTATTGCGAATATGGTGTGGAGTTTATTAAAAATAAAAGAAAAGGTAAATTTATATAAATCAATAATTGTTTTCGTTGAATATGAAGGCGTAACTGTTTTTATAGGAGATTTAAATTTTACAGGGTTGGATTAGATTAGAATTGATTTAATTTAATTTAATTTAATTGAATATTTTCTTCGTTAAATATATTTAATAAAAAAGTACTTAAAGAAATGCCCCAAATATAAATGGATGCTTTGGTGGCCCAGTGGTAAGGCATCAGTCTTGTATTGCTACAATTGATAACTGAAGATCGGGAGTTCAATTCTCCCCCAAAGCTTATATGCTGGTTTAAATTTTAAAACGTGTATCTAAATAGTACCTAAATATTATAATAAATATAATATTTAGTAAAAGGTAACATTTTTATATTTTGTTAAACCTTTTATAAATTCTAATATATATAATGGGACTTCCTAGTTTATCTGGTTCTGGACAGCGTTCTTCTGGAGTGGGTTATGCCACTTCATATCTTTTTGATCGTATGTACAATTCATTGCAAAGGGCTCCTAATCCGAGACGGGGCGCTCAAGTGTTTGCAGTAACATATCAAGCTGACACAGGCGCAACTGGTGGTTCGTTAAAACGAGCTGCACAAGGAATTGGCTGGAATAATATTCGTTATGCACGTTAAACATATTTCGTACAAACTAAATAAAAATTATATAATATATTATCTTTTTATATAATATATCATGGGAAACGGTTCCGGACCAGGAGGTATTAACTCGCGCGTATTTTCGAATTCTTATTCTTATCAAGTTCAACGAATGGCCATGCCTTTTAGGGGTAATTCATTCGGCGGATTAAGTGCACCACAATATTCTTACAATACTTATAGCAATTTGGCTTCTTTAGGCGCTGGTGCAGGCAATCGCGCTGGACGTTGGGCTGTCGCACACAACATTGTTACACCATTTACACCACCTGCGCCATTACTATATGCCGGTAAAATGTATACTTATTAATTATACCACCTTTACCACCTTTACCACCTTTAAAAAAGGTGGTGCCAAACGGAGTGACCAAACGGAGTGACCAAACGGAGTGACCAAAACGAAGTGGCAAATTAGTTAGGTTTGTTCTATTTTTTTAAAATGGAATATATATGCGCGGTAGAAAATCGTTTAATATTCGTAATATAGAAGCCCATTTGAATAATTTTTCTGATCTAAGAAATGAGGTAATACCACAATCAGCTTTTTTATTAAACAAACACATGGCATTCCAACACAATATACCTGTAAATACATATAATACAAATAATACAAATAATGCAAATAATATTATTCCGAATGTAGCCATACAACAACAAACTCACAACGAATATATAAATGCAAAATATGGTGTATCCCGTTATGCATCTAATTTAGTTTCAGGTAAAATGTTTAAGAAAATATAATATCAGCATCACCATTATTATCTTTCTCTTTCTCCTGTAATTTTTTATAATAATTTTGCTCTGCAATACTATTATAAGACAATTGTAAATTTTGGTCATTAGAAGAAAAGTATATATTAGGGAAGCAACCTAATATAGGTATGCGCCATCCATAATATTTAATATGGAATAACTGGTTCACACCAATATTACTCCAATCTTCTATAGAATTCCATTTATAATACCAAAAACTATTATTAACATTATAATGATTACCATTTTTATCTATAATCATAAAATCAGTAAATCCATTCTTGCAATAGGTATATTTTTTTACAATTATAATACTTTTTTCCTTTTGAGTAGCAAATGCATACAATGCATGACCAGTCACTCCAATACCTAATATTGATAACCTAAATTCCAAAGGCACATTGTTAATATCAATCATAATTTTGGTATTTCTTAAAAAAGATCTAGACATTTATAGAAATAAACTAACAAATCTTTATACTATTTTACAATATTGATTATAAACATTTTTATTTTTTTATACAAGTGTTAAATTAGGTTGGCTAATAAATATGCTATAATCATTTGCTGGTATTGTATTTATTTGTCCAATGGTTAATACAGGATTATATGTAGTTGGGTAAGGCCAAGTAAATGTAAAAGTATACTGCAACCATGGGATTTGTGACGGAGGTGTAGTGGTGCCATTACCAGGATTATAATTTGCCCCAATTTGTTTTCCGTTAATTGTGATATAAATATATAATTGACTAACAATACCGTTATATTTATTCGTCGCACCTGTACCACGATTAGCAGCATAAATCGAAAACAAATATTTAGACCCTTGATACAATGGTCCGCCTATATTTTGTGAAATAGATCCATTGAGTTGAAATGCAATAAAATTGGCATTATTTGGACATGGTAATGTCGAATTAGTGACACTATCGAATAACCATACACTGCTATTATAAGCACTAACAGCTACATTACCATTAGTGACACTCCAATTATTGACTTTAATGGGACTAGTATTTGTTACATAGTTTGGTGAATTAGGTAATGGATCGGAATTCGTTGAAAAAACTGAATTTAGGGTGGAAACGGGCTGAAAAATCGGTCCCTCTGCCACGTCAACAAAATCTTTAATAACTTGTTGAAGACTATTTCCAGATTGAAACAATAATTTCAATTGTTCTAATTCGCTTGGTGTTAAATAAGGGTAATATGCATTCAAACCGCGTCCAGTATAATTATCAAATAATCCTAAATATTTGTAATAATTACCGCATGGTCCCTGGATATCACATACAGTTGCCTGGCGAATTTTGGCTCGTCGTGTAGCAGTACTGGATGCACCCACGCCACCTTGTCCAGGTTTATATTTATTCCAAAATTCTCCAGGTTGATTACATGTAGTATTTCCACCAGCATTGAATTTAGTTGAGCGTCTCCCCCCAACACCGACGTTTTTTTTGTATAAAAATCCGGGAAATGTATTGCCGCCAAACCAAAATTGTCCATAACTATTTGATCCGGTTCTAAAACTAGTATTATAACTTGACATCTATATTATTAGATATTATTTTAATTTCTGACACAAACTAACAATAAACTAACAAAAAAATAATAATAAACTAACAAAAAATAACAATAAACTTACAAATAAAATAATGAAATAGGTGCTACTTTTCAATCTAAACCTGCAAAATTTATACCTCCTATAAACTGTATATTTCCTTGATATTCTACATCAACCAATACTGTTTTTTTGAAGCATATTTTCCTTTCTTGTTTTAGAAAATCTTGTATCAAATTGGTCACTTTAAGAATAAATCGGTGTAAAATATTATTTTCATCGTATGTATATAAATTTATACTAACAAGGCTGAGATCGGTAAACTGTTTCATAATATTGTCTTTTATGTGATCTATAAAAGACAATATGTAATGCTGTACACTTCGAAAGTACAATTTATGCAATTCGACATTGACTATTTTGATAACTGTATAATCTAACCAACCTTTACTATAATACACCTTAGCTTTAACTGCTTGACTATTAAATGCATACTCATCAGGTTTAATCATTGTTAAAATAATTTATAAGCTATTTACATTATAAATTATTTTCAATTTTATTATTTAACCCTTTAATCCTTTAATTCTTTAACCCTTTAATCCTTTATATTGTTATTTAAAACCTGTGTTACAGCATTCTCATCATAATATTCGAGACAACCTATAAACTTGAATATATTTTTAATATTATTCATATCAAACATCTTTTCAAACGTAGTAAAATAACACCAACCCTTATTTTGATTATAAAAATTATAGAGTTTCTGGTTCATACCGGCAATTTTAATGGCAGCATCCTTATCCTTCTTAAACCAAGCACTTTTACTCTGTGCTGCAATATTTTCTCTAATTTGTATGATAACCTTGGTTTGCGGGAACAATGTCTTAAAACACTTGACTAGCTTAATTTGTTCTTTTTCAAAACGAATTTCTTTAAATCCCCACACATTGGTTTTAATATCATTCTTAAACATCTTAATAATAGTTTGCCTTATTTGATCCTCCATCTCATTAATATTATAACTGTTGTACCAGGCAGGTTTTATCCCTTTTTGCAAAATTTCTGCATATGTTAGTGGCTTGTAGCGCCCTGGAATATGTTCTCTACTTGAAACATGCAAACGATAGTAAAAATCTAATAAACTAGTAATCGCACCATAATTTTCGCCGCAAATATTACTATTTGGGATCGTATTAATAATACGCTGTAAAGAAGTCGATCCGGATCTGCCTGTTGCACATATTAAGACAATTTTGTCGTCCATATGTTAAACATCATGTCTTATATTTAAGTACTTTTATTTAAGTATTTTAATTTAAAAAATTGTTTGGCTCTCCGCTTCGCTTACGACCTTTCATTTACTTCGTTATAAAAGGTGAATAATTATTTTTGTCTCTTCGCTTTGTCTCTTCGCTTTGTCTCTTCGCTTTGTCTCTCCGCTTTGTCTCTCCGCTTTATCTCTCCGCTTTGTCTCTCCGCTTTGGCTCCACCTTTTCTAAAGGTGGATTAAGAGATCTTGCGCGTAGGAATATCTGCACTAACAAGATAAATAGAATTCTCAGTAATAATAATGTACTCAGTTCCGGACTTGTAAAACTTGGCTACTGGCGAAGTATACTCTTCAGCAGACTTAACTAACAACTTTTCACCACTCTCTCTAACACCAATAAGAGCCTTTTTATCAACTGAATCTGTCCAGTAATCCAACATAATTGGTTTATCCTCCACAATAGCTAACTTAGAAGCATGTTGCAACGTGATATCCGAAGGGAGACGATAAGTTGAGTTGTTAGTGGTCACTGATGGACCTTGAGATGATTGAGAAGGTTGAGAAGCTGGTTGAGTAGAACTCGGAACGGTTCCTGATTTTTGTTCAATGGAAGACATTTATATAAAAATTAAATTTAAAGTCTTTAAATACTTATATTTAAAATGTATTTTAATTAGTATAAAAATAAATAATAATATAAATAATAATAATATAAATAATGAAGGTTACAATAAATGATAATAATAATAATCTTAATGATAATTCCGCACATATGCTGTACAATGTAGTAAATTACAGACAAAATATAAATTATTCAGTTGCTGAAATTTTAAACAAGTTTAGTTGTGTATTAATTGATTATATGAAATTTATATCTGAAAAAATCACGATGAAGAATAAATTTTATTATAAATTTATTTTTGAAAGAGGAATTGATACCCTTATTCATATTTTTTGCATGATTTTTTACTACACCAAAAATTTAGACTTGACTTTTTACCACAGTCAAAAAGCATACTACTTTTATCTGGAATTTATTGAACAAATTTCCGATGATAATATCACATTCTTGCAATTAAGCTCAAGAGACGCTACTATGTTTGTCTATAAAAAGACAATTTTTGATCTAAATAATGAATATAGAAAAAATATTTTAGATCCAACTCCTGATGAGAAACATATATTGACCATCTTTGATAATTATACATTCATTTATAAATATATCGTACAATTTATAATTAATCACCCTGATTTTAAATATGATAATAAAGAAAAGTATATACACACCTGTTGCAACTATATTTATTCATTCACTAATATAATGTACAAAAATAAGACAAAAAAAAATATAATAGAATGTATTTATTTATTTACAAACTTATTAGCAGACAAACAAATTGATGTAAATGATTTCTTTAAGTTATTAGAAGAATTTGTAAAAAAAATTAATTTAAAGAAAAAAATAGACGAAAATATAATAAAAAAACAAATTTATGATAGCGAAATTAATACATATATCGTCAATAATGAAGTCAATAAAATTGTGGACTGGATACTAATGTAATTGTATTTTACTCTTCTTCTAATATTAGTTCCGTTGATTGTTTTTTCTGTTTATTCTGTTTTTCTTGTTTTATTTTTTTAACCTTTTGGGTCTTGCACTTTACAACAATTTCCTCAATTTCTTTCTGCACAATTTCTTTAATAGGTACTACAATTTCTTCCTTTTCCTTTTCTTCCTCTTCCAAAACAATACTTATCGTCTTCTTACGGATCTTCTTCTTTTTATCTTTTACATTACAATCTTCCGTAATTATTTTTTGACAAATATGTTTGAATTCTTCTTTTAATAAGGCCTTCAAAAACACATAAATCTCTTGCAAAATATGTTCATCACACATACCCACAATTAGTACGCTTCCTGTTCGAAATATCATAAATGATACCTCTGTGACATTTGTATATTTTGTTTTGTTTTCCGCACTAATTTGCTTTCCCGTTTGTATTCCCAAATCCTTATTGAAATAAAACTTGCACTGGATACCGGGATAAGAACAAGGATCGTAAATCGCCTGAATATTGTATTTGCTTCTCAGAATATCAAACAAGAACTCTCTATTTATAAAGAAACCACAATTAAAATTCGAATTGATTAGCACCGTATCACTACTCTGTTTATACGACAATGTATAGTCATGAAACGGCTGCAAAATATAAATGATATTTTTTAATACAGTTTCAAACATTTCCTCGCTTTGAACGCCTGGTATTTCCAACTTACCTGTATTAAATACCTTAATATGAAATTCTTTAAACATGTCTGCTATTTTTATACGAATAATCATAACAAAGCAGTTATAAAATGCCTGCTTCTTTTTGCTGCGATAACTCATAATGTCCTTCTTTGATATTCCCACTGTTATTTTGCGAATGTCCTTGAATTTAATGCGTCCGTTTGGATTATCTATGTGTGACATCACGTGCTCTTCATAATACAACTCATTTTTAAGACGATCCTGAATAGTTTGCAACTCCTCTGGAGTTTTTGAATTAAACTTGATTTGTTTCTTTATCACACCATTCTTTGTAGTTGCATACGGTATCACTGGAATATCCCAAAAGATTTTCAAGTCAATCGGTTGCTCAAGATACGCGATTTTTGATTTTGTAGATATATAAATATCTGTCGGCTCTGGTGCGACACCCTGGAAGTTCTCCGTTGAATTTAATTTGTCATTTTCTTTATTAAATTCATCATTAATATTATTATCTTCATCAACCGATGAAGTATCATCATACGTATTGGTTATAAAACTAGTCCATTCATCGTCAATATTATTTGTTGTTATCGGATTTAAAGCCATTCTAATACTTCCTATGCTATCTTTATATTCTTTAAATTATTTTATTTCAATTATTTTCTTTTAATATAGAATAGATGAACAGTTGTATTATCCATGAAAGAAACAGGGCAATATTAATTCCCCAAAAATCCCCTACAAACCAGAAGGCAGATTTTAGCTTCAATGAATATAGTTTGAAAGAAAATTTTTTTGACCCATCAAAAAGCTCACCGCCCAATGAGTTTATATTGAAGTTAAAAATGCGTTTATCAAATTATGACAATGTTTCTTTTATTAAAGAGGATAAGCGTATCAACGAATAATTTATATAATAATTATTATTACAGTCCTCAAAATGCATAACATTTTCAATGAAATGTAAATATTTAGGAGTAATCATGTGTTCTCTATTTCGAATAATATAATTTAAAAAATCCTTGATTATATTTTTTTTATCAATATTGTATTTTATGCTAGTAGAATTAACAAAAACGATTAATTCATGTATGTCTTTATTTTTCTGAATTTTATCGAATAATTCGTTCCATACTGTTTCGTCTATTATATTAAATTCATCATCCTTTATATTCTGATTTGACTGCATAAAATTTATCATACTCCTAATATCTGATTTATATAACATTTGAATTAATCGTAATGAATTTGTATTTAAATTTAATTGTTCATGTTTAGCTATATTAGACAAAAAATTAATTATATCATTTTCTGGTAATTGGTTAAATCTTAGCCTCAAAAATTCGTTCTGTAATCCCTCATCGATACGACTTATGTAATTACAAATTAAACAAAATCTAACCGATCCAGAGTAATTTTGCAATAAATATCGCAATGCTTGTTGCGCATTTTTTGTCATATAGTCGACTTCATCCAAGATAACAAATTTCATTCCCTGATTAAACAAAGTTTTTGAATTTACAAATTGATTTATCTGACTGCGAATAATATCAATCCCCCTTTCGTCAGATGCATTTAAATGTATCATCAACTCTTTATTCTTCTGATTTAACTTCTCTTGATATGCATTTACTAAATTTATAATAGTCGTCGTCTTACCCGTTCCTGGTGGTCCATAAAATAACAAATTTGGAAAATAAGCTGTCTCAATTATATTCTTCAAAATTTTTTTATTTATTGGATCTAATACAATATCATCAAAATCACTCGGTCTATATTTTTCAACCCAGACATTACTAGTCATTATATCATTTCAAATTTTATATTTAATTTATTTTAAAAATATTAATTATATTTCAAAATTATTAATTATCAAAATATTAATTTTAAAAAATATTAAATATAATTGTTTATTTTAAAATATGTCATCCTATCAAATTGGAAACCAACTATTTCAAGTCCCTATTTTAAATGCAAGCGGCTGTTGGTCTGCGTACCATAGCCAATTAAATGAACTATATTCATCTGAACTAGGAGGAATTGTTGCCAAAACATGTACCATTTTTTGTAAACAAGGAAATGATGAACCTACTTATTATTTTTCCGAAAAAGATGGTGTACATTTTAATTCAAAAGGTTTGCCAAATTATGGTTATCAATATTATCGTGAATTATCTAGGGATTTTACGGACAAACCATATATCATATCTATTGCATTTGAAGACTTTGATAAGCTTAAATTGTTACTAAAAGATTATGATCAATTTGTGAATAAAGAAACATTGGTTGAAATCAATTTAAGTTGTCCAAACACTCAAGCCGAAATTCCAGGATATGATGTAGAATTTATAGAAAAGTTACTAGCTATGTTATTTATTTATAAATTGTCTCATATTAAATGTGGACTTAAATTACCACCCTACTTTCAAAGAAAAGAAATACATAAATTAGCGGACATATTCAATGAATTTTCCACAGTTTTATATTATATCGTAGTCTCCAATTCTATACCTAATTGCATGCCATTATTAGAAGGAGAACATGTATTATCAACTAAATTTGGAGGAATGTCAGGAAAAATAAATAAAAATATCGCTCTCAGTAATGTAGCATCTTTTTCTGAAAAAATTAATAAAAATATCAAAATTGTAGGTTGCGGTGGAATAGATAATGTGGACGATATCTTGGATTATTTTAAGCATGGTGCTGATTTTGTGCAATTAGCGAGTTGTTTTTATAACGATCATACTAACAAATTAGATATTGACAAAATAAACACAACTATTCATGAATTTTCAAATAAAAAAAATATTTAGGAATAATAATGGATCCAACGGAGAAGTCTCTTATTATTGATACCAAGCATTTCCATTATGTGACGAATAAGCTCAGAGAATTTTTTATTGCACGTGGTTTTTTAGAAACTCACACACAAAATAGATTATCGATTTTAGCAGCATGTGAGGATCCATCAACTATTTCTACATTTGACTACAATAATAAGATGTATCCTCTTCCACAGACTGGCCAAATGTGGTTGGAATACGAACTACTAACAAATCCAAATGTTCCTGGGTTTTTCTGTGTTAGTACAAGTTATCGTTATGAGCCAAATCCTATTCCTGGACGTCATGCAATTATTTTTCCCATGTTTGAATTTGAATTAAAGGGGGATATACGTGATTTAGAAAATTTGGAAAGGGAATTGTTAGTACATCTTGGATATAAAACAGCGGAAGAGGGAGATTACGAAGATGTGGCTAATCATTATGGAACGAAGGATATAAGTCACGAATATGAACAAAAATTATATGCAGACAAAGGTCCGGTGTTCTTTTTGAAAAACTTTCCAGAATACACCAGTCCATTTTGGAATATGAAGCGTAACCCCGATAAAGGTACTGCAAATAAGATTGATGTTATTTTGTCCGGGATGGAAACTATTGGTTCCGCAGAAAGAAGCGTGGATGTAGAAGATATGATCACCAGATTTAAAACTATTTCAGATGGCGGATATGCTCAGATATTATATGACAAGTTTGGCAAGGAACGCGTAGATGGTGAACTGAATGCATTTTTACAACATTCCTTTATAACTAGATCAGGCGGAGGAATTGGGTTAACTCGATTAATTAGCTCTATGTTGAAAGAAGGGTTAATACCTGAACCCTATCTATAAATTATTTGTACAACTAGGATATGTTTTTTTAATTTAGTCTTATTTATAAAATTAAATTAAAATTGAAAGTAATTAAATATAAATATAAATATACAATATGTCTAAATTAATCATGTCTTCGCAAAGTCAAATAGGCTATTTAGAGTTGATCTTGGGACCAATGTTTTCAGGTAAAACAAGTCGTCTAGTCGAAATTTACAAACAATGCAACTTTTGCAATATTCCGGTTACTGTAATAAATCACTCTATTGATAATCGCTATGACGATGAATTGCTATCTACCCATGACAAAATAAAAATTCCTTGCATTAAAACCGATCTACTTGCGAATATATGGCATAGCGCAAGTCGGCTTGACCCCAGTGAAGTCATTTTGATTAACGAGGGACAATTCTTTCCTGACCTATATGAGACCGTTGTTAGTATGCTGGCTTTCGGAAAAAAGGTATATGTTTGTGGCCTAGATGGTGATTTTGAAAGGAAGAAATTTGGACAAATTCTTGATCTTATTCCCATTTGTGATAAGGTGAGCAAACTCACTTCTTTATGCAGCATTTGTAAAAATGGTACTCCTGGCATATTTTCAAAACGAATTAGCTCAGAAACAGAGCAAACTGTTGTTGGGTCTGATAACTATATCCCTGTTTGTAGACACTGTTATTGTAAAATGTAATGTAATATAATTATTCAACCTTTTTTCTTAAATTATATTTAAAAACAATTTAAATTAAAGAGTATAATTACTATATTGAGAACTTATGGCACCTAAAAAAGTAAAAACTGTCGAAGATGAAACTCCAGCTGTTAAGGCTAGACGTGGACGTAAATCAAAGAAAGAACTGATGGCATCTCTTAATATGGAACATATTATAAATTTAGATAAGCCTGTGCCAACTGCACCAACTGCACCAACTATAGATACTATAATAGAACCTATAGAGACCCCAGTTATCGTTTTAAATGTTAGTGAAATTCATGATTCTAATACAAGTAATAGTACACCGTCAATTATTTTAGATAATATGGATGATGAAGTATGTAACGACAACACTGTTATTTTGAAATCAGAAACAGATGAACAAAAACCAATCATAAAGAAGAGAGGAAGAAAACCCAAAGGAGGTAAAATTGTACAACAGATTACTTCCATAGTTCCTGTAAAAGAAGACAAACCTAATGTTATTTTACATTTAAAATGTTCTATGAAGGACTTGCAAAACTCTAATCAAAACGGGCTACTTGAGCCGTATAATTTTATGACAAATAAAAATGACTTGGCATACGATGTCATCGGAAGCGATAATATTAATGTTATTAATTCCTATTACAATGAAAAAAATAGTACAGCTATTTCTACGTTAGATAACGACTATGAAGACGATGACGAATATTGCAAAGATAGTAACAAGGAAATTTGGAAAAAAATTAAACAATTGGAACATAATTTACATATTAATAATGTAAATAATAAGAAATCAGCATGCTTCTGGGATACATGTGAATTTGATAATCCGCCAATATATATACCAAAGCATTATATTAATGGAACGTACCATGTTTATGGTTGCTTTTGTAGTCCTGAATGTGGAGTAGCCTATTTAATGAATGAAATTATTGACAGCTCAACTAAATTTGAACGTTATCATTTATTTAACCATATTTATAGCAAAATTTACGATTATAAGAAGAATATTAAACCTGCACCTGATCCATATTATATGTTGGAGAAGTATTACGGTAATTTATCCATTCAAGAGTATAGATCTCTTCTACGCAATGAACGATTGTTTTTAATTGTAGATAAACCTTTAACACGAATACTGCCAGAACTACACGAAGATAATGACGATTTTATTTTAAATAATAAAATTATTCCTTCTAATAATTATCAAATAAAAACCAGGCTGCAAAGAAAAAAGCAAAATAAATCTTCTATTTTAAATGAAAAATTTGGCGTAAATAATACCCAAGTTGTTTTAGAATAATTTATGTTACAAATATTATGAAACATAAATTATTTGTGCATGATAT